>Ga0116164_10000194_pt1 | contig 58248 bp, 55 predicted proteins | sample AD_UKC109_MetaG_FD_89888 | JGI IMG/M metagenome (GOLD analysis project Ga0116164, IMG submission 89888) | Active sludge microbial communities of municipal wastewater-treating anaerobic digesters from Hong Kong - AD_UKC109_MetaG | ecosystem: Engineered > Bioreactor > Anaerobic > Digestate... | reverse complement strand
TTTCTCCAGCGCGGAGAGCCCGCCTGCGTGAACAAATGGACCCGCACTGCCATGGCGCTGCAATCCGGGGTCGATCTCGTGCTGGAGTTGCCCGCCCTTTTTTCCTGTCACAATGCGGAGGTTTTCGCAAATGCCGGAGTAGACATTCTGGCAGCCACCGGAGTAGTTACGCATCTTGCTTTCGGCATGGAAAGCCCCGACCTTCCTCTGGAATCGCTGGTGGATATTCTATTGCAGGAACCCCGGGAATTCAAGGAACACCTTCGGAGCCTTCTGAACCAGGGGTATTCCTATGCAGAAGCCAAAAGCCGCGCCCTGGAGCATTCCCTGCGGGAGAAAGGAACCCTTTCTCTAGGAGGTCCCAACGACATACTGGCTTTGGGCTATGCGAAGCGAGTTCGAGAAAAAAACTACCCCCTGAAGTTGATTCCCATACGACGAAAAGGCGGAGCCTATCACGATCCGCGACCTCAAGCCTTCGCAAGCGCCACCGCCATTCGGAAGCTCCTTTTCCAAGGAAAAACGAACCAGGCCCTGGAGCTTCTTCCGCCGGAATCGGCTTCGTTGCTTGCCCGGGATCTTGAAGCAGGAAGATGCATCAAGAACTTCGACCTTCTCTGGAAAACCTTTCAAATCCTGCTTCTTTCCCGCCCCCCCGAAGCGTTGGGGTCCTTCGCGGAAATTCGCGAGGGCCTGGAAAACCGAATTTATCGAAGCGGGCTCCAGAGCGATTCCTGGGAAAATTTCGTAGAAAACTGCAGCACCAAACGTTATCCCCGCACCAGGATTCAACGGCATGCAGCACATATTCTTCTGGGGCTGGATCATTGGACAAACCGCGCCGCCCAACGCTTGGGGCCTCCCTACATCAGGGTTCTCGGTTTTTCGTCCCGGGGGCGAAAGCTTCTCAGGAGAATGCGCACTCATGCACATCTCCCCATTGTATCAAAAGCTGCCTGGAGAGACCAAAAAAATTTCGCCTATGAAGTGATGAAATACGAACACCGATGTGCCGCACTCTGGGAAATTCTCGTCCCCCTTTCGGAAAAAGGACGGGAAAAAAACCAGAGAGTTATAGAAATTCCGTAAAATCCTCCTCCGGAAGAGGGAATTTCTCCCGCAACCTCCGGTAAACTCCCGGAGGTACCAGCTTCTGCACGGATCCTCCGAACCGGAAGACCTCTTTGATGGAACGACTTGAAAGATAGGAGTACCGCGCATCCGTAGCGATAAAGAGAGTTTCGATCTCCGAGGCAAGCTGCCGATTCATTTGAGCGAGTTGAAATTCGTATTCGAAATCCGAAAGGGCCCGGAGCCCCCGAAGAATGATTTTGCTTTGCTGTTTTCGCATGAAATCCACCAGAAGCCCTTCGAAAGAAAGGATTTTGACGTTGGGAAGATGGCTCAGGGCTTCCCGGGCCATGGCCTCCCTTTCCTGGATGGTAAAGGTAGGAACCTTCTGAGGATTGTGCAAAATGGCGAAAACGACTTCATCGAAAAGGGCGGCGGAACGTTCGGCAATGTAAATGTGACCGTTGGTACAAGGATCGAAAGATCCCGGATAGACCGCACGAATCATGTCCTCTCCTCACCTCCCTCAAACTCTTCTCCCTCCTCCGAAGGAGCATAAAAATAGGTGAGAAGAGTTTCACCGTACTGTTTCTCCCGGCGCTTCATTCCCGGAAAGCCCTCGGGACAAGGTTCCCTCTTGCTGTGTTCAAGCACCAGAACCCCTCCGGGGGCCAGAAGAGATTCGTGACGGGATACAAGTTCCATCACCACCGGAGGCCACCCCTCCAAATAGGGAGGATCCGCAAATACCACGTGGAAAGACCTCCCTTTTCTGCAAAGGTACTGCACCGCCCGGCGTATATCGGAGCTGAGGATTTCCACCCCCAGGGGCTTGGCTTCCTGGAGAAGCGTCTTGCGCTGTTCACGGAGCAATTCCACCGCCACCACGGGAGAAGCTCCCCGCCGGGCCGCTTCGAAGGCAATCTGCCCGGTACCGGAAAAAAGATCCAGAAAGGAGTGCCCTTCCAAGGCACCGAGAGTGCTGAAAAGCGCAAGCTTTACCTTTCCCGAGGTGGGACGGATGCGTGATTTCACAACGAAGTACTGCCTTTCTGTCTTTGAAATGTATCAAACCTTTGGGCCACTTCATCGAAAGCCCGAAGTACCGAAGGCGTTCTGCAGGGAGTCGTAACGGGATCGAATTTCAGCAGCGTCTCCTTTTCCCGGGGGACCAGGCGAAGATAGAAACGCTGCTGATATCCCTCATCGTAAGATATGATCATGAGCAGCGCCTCTCCCTCCCCTCCCAGGAAGACCTCTTTCAAAACCCACCCCGAAACGCTATCGCCTCCGGAGGCTCCGTCGAAAAGCCGCCGAATTTCGGTATAGTCCTGGGGAAGGCTTCCCTCAAGCCGTTTATGCATGATTCTCTCCTTTAAACCTTGTCTTTCGTGAGGCCAGGGTGCCTTTTTGGATACCCGCACCAGATAGGAGTTTTTCCCCAAAGCCCGCCATTTTCTTCCGTATTTCGTCTCAAGATGATCCGGAAGCTCCGTCAGCACCTTTCCGCTTTCCAGGACCGGATGCGCTCCCAGGTGTGCCCGTACCTCCTCGGCATACCAGGCTTCATCGGAAACAAAGGAAAAAACACCGTCTTTTACGAGAACCCCCGCCAGGATATCCGCAAATTTCCGGGTAGTCACCCGGCGCTTGGAATGTTTTTGCTTGGGCCAGGGACAGGGGTAATTCATATAAATGCAGGCCATGCTTTCTTCTCTGAAACATTCTCCCAGGAGAAAACGTACGTCCCCGTGCAGCAGATAAACGTTGGGAATCTCCTTTTGCCGGATTCTTTTGAGGGCCTTATGAATACAGGCGAGAGAAATCTCCACCCCCACCACGGGATTTTGACGGTACTCCTCGCCAAGGCGCATCAAAAACTCTCCGTTGCCAAACCCAATCTCCACCACCGTTTTTTCCCCGGGAAAGGCATCGAAATTAAAGGGTTTCCCCTCGAAAGAGGGGGTGAGCAGAATGTCGCCGTAGGTTCGTTTCATACTCTCGGGGCTCCTTATCCTCTCTATCTTTCCGACAGATTTTTCCATGTTATTACCCATTTTTTGGGCTTTTCCGCTAGAAAGGACATTATACCTTTTCAGGAGAAAAAGAAAAACGCTCTTTCAGGGAGTGAAGGCCCCGAATTTCCGAAAAGATCTCTCCGGAAAGAGATGGAAAAACCCGAAGCACCCCCATAGGGGTACTTCGGGGAAATTCAGCGCAGAAAAGGGAATCCTTCCTCCAGAATTCCGAGAAAACCATCTATGCGAAGAGGGGAAACCTCTTTTCCCGGAAAAACTAGCCTTCGATTTCCGCGATAATGTCTTTCGGGGCCTCGTCGGTGGTAATAACCTTCATGATTCCCGGAAGATAGTTATCCATGGTTTGTACCGCCGGATAAATGGCATGAATGATGAGGGGCTTGGAGAGCTCCACTCCTTCGAAATCCAGGCTACTCTTGTAACGGATCTCTCCATCGTTGAAATCCATGGAAAAATTACCTATAAAAAGACCGTAATTGGCTCGGGTGAGAAATTCCGCCATGGCGATCCTTTTTTCCTCAGGAGCTTTTACGGGAGCTACGGCGTAGAAAATGAGCTGTTCCTCGTCTACCCGAACCTGGGCGTAACAGCGCAAATCTCCGTTATCTCCCAGGAAACCCATTTTGTAAAGATATTTTCCCTCCACTCTCGTGGGAAACCATTCGTCTTCCTGTAAAAAAGCACCTACAAGCTCAAAAGCTTTAAGGCCGTTTTCCGAGTCCGCGGCCTCGCAAGCACAAAGGCCCGTTCCCAAAAGGAAACCAAACAGGACTGCAGCCATGCCCGCTCTTCGAATGAAATTTTTTCCCCTTCTCATAAGACAATCCCTCCTTCTTCGTTTACGACACTTTCCCCAGGCAGATCGGGGCGGAAGCCTTTCCAATTATGGCATTAGTATAACCCAAACACAAGAAGGGCTTTCTTTTTTACGAATTTTTTACGATTCTTTTCCGGGAAACGGAAAAAAGGCGGCTTTGCTATTGACCAACCCCTCGGGTTCGTTTATAATCACTCTCGTTTTCGGGACGTAGCGCAGACTGGTTAGCGCACTTGCATGGGGCGCAAGGGGTCGTAGGTTCAAATCCTATCGTCCCGACCAGAAAACACCGGGAGGAACTTCCGTTCAGGAAGTTTCTCCCTTTTTCTTTACCCTTTAGAGGTTTTTCCCGGTTTTTCGGAAAAGCCCACTTTACAAGGAAAGCAGGGGAATCATGGACAAAAAACCTTCCTCGTTCAAGCACAACCGAAAAATCGGCCAGAATTTTCTCATGGACACCAACTACATCGATCTCATGCTGGACCAGGCCGCTCTGAAAGCCGAAGATTGCTGTCTCGAAGTGGGGCCGGGACAGGGAGTACTCACGAGGAAACTCCTGGAAAAAACGGAAGCGAAAAAAATATACGCCCTGGAAGTGGACAAGCGTTTGAGCCCCTATCTGGAACCCCTGGCAGAGAAAAATCCCCGTCTCTCTCTTCTTTGGGGGGATGCGGTGCGTTTCGACTACACCCTGCTGGAGCCATCTCCCACCCAGATGATTGCCAATATTCCCTACCATATCACCACTCCCCTGCTCTGGAAGATTCTGGAGGATCTCGCTCCCCGAGGGCTCTACAGCATTCTCCTCATGGTGCAGAAGGAGGCGGCTCTCCGCCTGCAAGCGGCACCAAAAACCAAGGAACGGTATCCCCTGGGAATAACCTTGGAGGCCATGGGCAAGGTCACCGTTCTCCGCTCGGTACCCCCCCAGGCTTTTTACCCTCGCCCCCGGGTGGATTCCGCCATTCTCCACATTCAACTGGAGCAACGCCGGGAACTTCCCGGAGTCCGTACATGGCGCACCCTCCTGAGCCGGGCTTTTGCTCAGCGCCGCAAAACTCTCTACAATAATCTCAAGGGATATCTCCCTTCGAAAGAAGATTTCGAGACATCCTGTACCGCCGCAGGGATCTCTCTCTCCTCACGGGCGGAGGAGTTGAGCACGGAAGCCTGGCTCCGATTGCACGAAGAGATCACGAAAAAGCTGGCCCCCTGAGAAGGCCAGCTTTTCTGTAATTTCAAGCCCAGGCTTTAGTTCCAGCTTGTACCCTGGTCATGCCCTTGGGCTTTACTTCTCATGAGCCACCAATGGCCCGCTTTTAGATGTTCCCCGCCGTGGCCACCATAACCGCCTTGATGGTATGGAGCCGGTTTTCCGCCTCGTCAAAGACCAGGGACTGAGTCGATTCGAAGACATCCTCGGTAACCTCATTCCCCTTTACTGCGGGGAGGCAGTGGAGGAAAATGCTATCCTTCCGGCCGGTGCTCGCCATAAGCTTGGCGTTCACCTGGTAATTCCCCAGAAGAGCCTTACGCTCCGCGATCTTATCTTCCTCTCCCATGGAAGCCCATACATCGGTGTAGATGGCGCTGGCATCCTTGACGGCCTTGAAGGGATCCACTTCGAACTCCAGGACCGCTCCGGTACCCTTGGCGATTTCCCGACACTCTTCGACGAGCTCCTTCTCGGGGAAGAGGCTTTCCGGGGCGGTGATGACGAAATGCATCCCTACCTTGGCGGCACCGATCATGAGGGAGTTCCCCATGTTATTCCGGCCATCTCCGGTATAGACCAGCTTGACCTTCCGAAGGTCCCCGAAGTTCTCTTGAAGAGTGAGAAAATCCGCCAGGATCTGGGTGGGATGGTAGGCATCGGTGAGACCGTTCCACACGGGAACGCCCGCATATTTGGCGAGATCCTCCACGACCTTCTGGCTGAAACCCCGGAACTGAATACCGTGGAACATGCGTCCCAGTACCCGGGCGGTGTCCTTTACATCTTCCTTATGGCCCAGCTGAATGTCGTTCTTGCTCAAGTACTCGGGATATCCTCCCTCGTCCACGCAAGCCACCACGAAGGCGCAGCGGGTTCTGGTGGAGGGTTTCTCGAAAATAAGAGCGACGCTCTTTCCCTCCAGGCTGTTCCCCCGGATTCCCGCCCGTTTCTTGGCCTTGAGATCCGCCGAAAGGTTGAGGAGATACCGAATCTCCTCGGGGGTAAAATCCTTCAACGTCAAAAAGCTTCTTCCCTTCAAATTCTGAGGCATTGTAATCCATCCCTTCTTATGTGTTCAAAGTGTTCCGTTAGAACGGTTTTAAACAGCTTACCGGAAAGCTTCGAGAGCAATTTTTCCGGGGAAGCACAAAAACGGAAACCTCTTACAGAGGTTCTCTCAAGAGGGGGTGACTCATGCAGCGAGGGCCCCCGCGGCCCCGGCCGAGCTCGGCTCCCCGAATTTCATGCACCTTGATCCCTTGATCCCGGAGATATTGGTTGGAGACCACGTTCCTTCGATACGTCACCACCACTCCCGGGGCGATGGAAAAGGTATTGGTGCCGTCGTTCCACTGATCCCGGGCCGCCATAACGGGATTACCGCCTCCTGTTTCGATGAAACGGATTTTTTCGAGGTCCAGCACCTTTTGGAGACTCGATTCCAGGGATTCATGTTCTTTGATGGCCAGAAGCTTTCCGTCCTCTTCGAAAAGCAGTTCCACCACCCGGACGCTTTTCCGAAGATCCGGATAGATGGTAAAAGCATCCCGATCCACCATGGTAAAGACCGTGTCCAAATGCATGGAGGCCCTGGTTTTGGGAATATCCACCGCTAAAATCCGGCGTACTCCCGCCTTTTGGGCCAACCGCCTTCCTACGATCTGCACCGTTCCCGCCCGGGTTCTTTCGCTGATGCCGATGGCCACCACATCCTGCCGCAACACCAAGACATCCCCTCCCTCTATGGTGTAGGGATAGACATCCCGGGGTTCGGTGCCGTAGAAGATATTCAGCCCCTTGAAGTAAGGATGATGGGTAAAGATATATTTTGCGTAGAGGGGTTCTCTCTGCCGGGCAGGATAGTTCATGCAGCTTATCACCACGCCGTTGTTTACGAAAGAGAAGGGATCTCTCTGGAAATAGAGATTGGGAAGAGGGCGAATGATGAAATCGTTATCCCCTATGACATGGAGCACCAGGCTCTGGGAGGTTTCGAAAAGCTCCAGAGCTTCCTTCTTGGTTATTCCTGAAATGAGAAGAGAGGCAAGTTTATCCGAAGGGACATCCTGAAGGGCATCCCGGAGAGAACAGCAAAGGGAGATATCGAGAGCCTCCAGAGCAAGCACATCATCAAGAAGAGCCATACGTACCGAGGCATCCCGAAGAACCTGCTCCAGACAGCGTTCGAAATAGACCACCTCCGCACCGTAATCCCTGAGGAGGTCCGCAAAGGCATCGTGTTCCTTCTGGGCCTCCTCTACCCAGAGGATGTCGTCGAAGAGCAGATCGTCCTTGTTATCGATGGTAAGGCGCTCCAACTCTTTTCCCGGACGGTGAAGCATAACTCTTCTCAACCGGCCGATTTCCGAAGAAACAGCAAAATCCGAAGGCGTATAGGTCATAAGGAAAACCCCTTTCCTTTGGCGGAAGCCATGAGCACTTCCCTGACATCATGAGATGCGCCCCATCATACCAAAGAAAAGGGGAGTTCGACAAGCAGGAATAAACTACAAAAAGAATTTAGTTTATCAACCTCGAAAAAGCGGGTTGGCCATACACCGCGGACCTCCGCGTCCCCGGCCGAGTTCCTTGCCGGATATCTCGATAACCCGCAGTCCTTTTTCCCGAAGCGCTTCGTTCGAGCTCGTATTACGGTTGTAGGAAATCACCTTTCCCGGAGCCAGGGCCAGACAGTTCGTGGCATCGTTCCACTGTTCCCGGGAAGCCTTGATGACATCGCCCCCCCCGGTTTCCACCACCTTGAGGCTATCCAGGTTCAAAGCCTCCCGAAGGGCCTCTTTCAAACCTCTTTTTTCCTCGATATGCAGAAGATTTCCTCCTTCGTCGTAACGAAGTTCCAAGACCCGGGTGCTTTCTCCAATACCCGGATACATAACAAAGGTATCCCTATCCACCATGGAAAAGACCGTATCGAGATGCGTGGTGGAACGCGTTTTGGGAATTTCCACCGCCATGACCCTGCGTATACCTCCATATTCCGCAAGGCGGCCTCCGAGAATCTGGATGGTGGCAGGAGTGGTTCTCTCTCCTATTCCCATGGCCACCACGCTGGAGTTGAGAACGAGAATGTCCCCTCCCTCCACGGTATAGGAGCAGGTATCTCCGGGCTCTCCACCCCAGAGAATCCTGGCTTCCCGAAAAAGCTCGTGATGTCCCACAACGTATTTACAGTACAGGGCTTCTCTTTTTCGTATCTCGTAATGCATGGCGCTCACGAGGACCAGGGAGTTCACCACGGTATAGGGATCCCGCTGAAAGTAACTGTTGGGCAAAGGACGGATAACGAAATCCTGATCCCCCATCATTTTCAGACACACACTCCGCAGATGCCGGGCTCCGGAAAAAATCTCCTCTTTGGTTATCCCCGCCAGGAGAACCCGGGCCAACTCTTCCGAAGAAAGCTCGAAACAATATCCCTGAAGATAGGAAGCAAGCCGCCGATCCAGGGCCTCCAGAGCCAGGGTTTCTTCCAGGATCTCTCCTCGGAGCGTGTCCGAACGAAGAATATCCCGAAGGAGGTTTTCGAAGAAAAAAACTTCCACCCCTTCTTTTTCCAGTACATGGACAAAGGCGTCAAATTCTCCCCGGGCTTCTTCCAACCAGAGGATGTCGTCAAAGAGATAGTCGTCTTTGTTATCAATAGTAAGGCGATCCAGTTCTTTTCCGGGACGGTGCACCACCGCTTTTTTCAATGCGCCGTATTCGCTCGATACGCAAAGCATAAAGGAGCTCCTTTCCGTGTGATTCTTTTGCAAAAGTATCTCCCCATGGCACTCCGAGAGAAGACATGAGGAACATGAGGAGAAAGATTACGCAGGGTCCAATATTTTCTTCAGAAAGGGAGGCAGAACAAAGGAAAATTCATGGATTTTCTCGGAATAATAGCGGGTTTCCCGGGGAACCTGCCGCAAAGGTCTACGGGGATCCGGCTTTTTGGATCCCACCATATAGGTCCACATACCCGTGGGGTAGGTGGGCATGGCTCCCCAGGCGACGTAAACACTGGGGAAAACCGAGGACATTTCCCGGTAGGTATCCCGAAGGAGATCTTCCTCCGCAAAGGGGGATTCCGTCTGCCCCACGATCATGCCGTCCTCTCTAAGGGCCTCAAAGACATCCCTGTAGAAAGGAGCCTGGAAAAGCCCCGCCGCAAAATCCACGGGATCCGTACTATCCACGATGATAATATCGAAATAGTTACTCCGCTCTTTCATGAACTCCAGGGCATCCCGATGCAGTACCGTCACCCGGGGGTCCTCCAAACCGCAGCTGACGGAGGGGAAAAATTCCCGGGAGGCTCGGGTGACTTCTTCGTCAATATCCACGAGAAAGACCTCTTCCGGAACATCATGTTTCACGATCTCCCGCACGATACCTCCATCTCCGCCGCCCACCACGAGAATCCTTTTCGGATCGGGATGAGAACAAAGAAGAAGATGAGCCATCATTTCGTGATAGGTAAATTCGTCCCGCTCGGTAATCTGAATGGCTCCGTCAAGCACGAGAAAACGCCCGTACTCAAGGCTCTCCGCTACCATAAGACTCTGATAAGGGGTCTCCATGTTTCGGAGAATTTCCGTTATTTTGAGGCTCAAATTCATATTCGGCGTTTGTTTTTCCGTAAACCAAACATCATTCAAACGTTTCTCAAAGACTTTCACAATTGTTCCTCCTCCACCTTCACAACGAAGGTATTTCTTTTGACGCTCGGCCCTGTTATAAAAACTATGTTTCGGAATTTTCTTTTTTGCAAAGATCCCGGGCAATTTTACAAAGCTCCCGGGCAATCTCTTCGGGATCCTGCCCGTCCATACGTCCCACAGGAACCCCCTTGGCGAAGAAAGCCGCTCCAGAGGGAGTACCTGCCACTCCCATATCTGCATGGGCCGCTTCTCTGGGGCCGTTCACCTCGCATCCCATCACCGCTATCTCAAGGTTTCCCGGCAAATCCTTCAAAAGCGGCTCAAGAGATTGCACTACCGAGAACACATCGATTTTTCGCCTGCCGCAGGTAGGACATGAAACGAGAGATGCCCCGTGGCGACGAAGATTCAGAGCTCCAAGCACCGCATATCCTACCCGGACCTCTTCGGGAGAAGGCCCGGTAAGGCTGACCCGAAGGGTATCCCCAATCCCCTGAGAAAGAAGAAGCCCCAGGCCGCACGCGCTTTTTACGATTCCCCCCAGCCCTGATCCGGCTTCGGTAATGCCAATATGAAGAGGATAGGGATAACGGCTCGCGAGAATCTGATTGGCTCGGAGAGTATGGTCTATATGAGTAGCCTTGGCGGAGAGAATAATATCTTCAAATCCCTCTTCTTCAAGAATGGCAAGCTGTTCTTCTACTGCCGCCACCAACGCAAGGGCTATATCGCCCGAGTTTTTTTCCAATTGCTCTCCGTTGAGCGACCCTCCGTTAGCCCCTATTCGAAGCACCGCTCCTCGTTTACGTGCCTCCTCCACTACCCGGGAAATTCCCTTACGCATATTTCCAGGATTGATGCGAATGGAAGGACAACCTCTTCGCAAAGCCTCCACTGCAAGTTCTTCGTCGAAATGAATATCTCCCATGAGAGGTATCGGAGATTTTCGCAGCAGCTCCTCCAGCGCCGGGGCCTGCTCTTTCGAGGGGAAAGCCACCCGGAGGAGCTCACATCCCTCCCGGGCCAGGCTTTCCGTCTCAAGGATGCAGGAATCCAGGTCATTCAGGGAAGAGGTCAGCATGCTCTCCACACGTACCGGAGCACCGCCTCCAATGGTAAGGTCCTCTATACGAACAGTCCGGGAACTCATAAACCCTCGCCTCCTCAGCTTCTTTTACGCTATATCCCCCAAGAAACAGAACATATTCTAACACCAAAAACTAACAGCCAAAAAAAGACTTCCGCTTTTCTCCGGCGAAAAAGCGAAAGTCTCAATTTTTCAGAATCCAGATTCAGGGCTCTTTCATAACAATGTTCCCAATCAGGAAAAGATGCGAACCAAATCTTTCCATGTCACGAGTACGATAAGAGCCAGGAGAAGAGCAAATCCCGTAAGGTGAATATAGTATTCATATTTGAGAGGGATTTTACGCCGAAAAATCATTTCCCCAACAACAAAAACGAGACGCCCTCCGTCAAGAGCGGGAAAGGGGAGGAGGTTGAGAATACCTAAGTGAAGGTTGATAATCGCCAGGAAAGAGAGGAAAGACCAAAAACCCTGCCGTGCCGCCTGCCCTGCCATGGAAGCGATTCCCACAGGACCGGTTACGGATTCGCGAGCCGTCTCGTCATAAAAGAGAGAGATGATTCCTCCCAGAATGCCCTTGGTCATCTCCCATATGTACTGGAAGGAATATCCCAGGGCGGAGAAAAAGGAATACCGCTTCCAGGAGGGACGAACTCCGAAAAGAGGATGTCCCGTCTCAACATCTTTCTTGAGATGTACGGAGACCGCAAGGATCTCTCCGTTTCTATCTATTCGTACGCTCACGGGCTTCTCCACGCCCTGAGCACGGAACTCCCGGGCCATCTCCTCCCAAGAGGCAACGGACACGCCGTTTATGGAAAGTATGGTATCCCCTTCCATAATGCCCGCTTCCTGAGCGGGGTATCCGAAGATAACCCCACCCACTTTAGGAGAAGAAAGATCCAGAACGCCATGCCCCGAAAGAAGCAGCACGGTGAGAAAGACTGCGAGAAGAATATTGACCGCCGCTCCGTCAAAAAGAATGAAAAAACGCTGCCATGCAGGCTTATCGCAGAATCCCGCGCCTTCTTCATAAGGTTCTTCGATCTCAGGGTTTTTTCCTTCCATTCCCGCCAGGCGCACAAAACCACCTATGGGAAAAATCCGGAGAGACCATTCCGTGCGAGTTCCTTTTCTTTTCCATATTTGAGGTCCCATGCCGAAGGAAAATTCGAACACGTGCACTCCGAAAATCCGGGCACTGATAAAATGTCCCCACTCATGAGCAATAACACAAACTCCCAGTACAACTACAAAGGCTAGAAAAGACAATTTTTCAGCTCCTTACCTGCAAGATCAAAAGCACCTTGTATTATTGGGGGGATCCACTTTTTTTTCCGCCTCGCTGGCCATCTCTCTTCCCCTCTCCACCAAGGCGATCGCCTCTTCCAAAGAGGATGGAGCCCCTCCGGAGTACCTCTCAAGAACCTCTTCTAAAATCCGGGGAATGTCGAGAAAACCTATCTTTCCATCGAGGAAGGCCTCCACCGCCACTTCATCGGCTCCCACGAGAAGAGCCGGATAGGCTCCTCCTCGCTTTCCCGCTTCGTAGGCCAGGGAAAGACAGCGGAAACGATCCTTCCGGGGTTCGAAAAATTCCAGGGAACCCGGAAGCTCCTCGGCTCGAAGCGAGGGATGCTCCCGAAGAAAAGGTATCCGTTCGGGCCAGGATAAAGCTACCGCCGCGGGAATACGCATGTCCGGAGAGGAGGCCAGGTATTTCGTGCATCCATCGATAAAATGCACGATTCCGTGTACTCTCGACCCGGGGTGCACCCAGGCCTCGATTTTTTCAAGGGGTATCCGGAAAAGCTGGCTTGCTTCCAAAACCTCGAACCCCTTGTTCATGAGGGTAGCGCTATCAAGGGTAATCTTTTTCCCCATGTTCCATACGGGATGCCGTAAGGCCTCGGCTCCGCTGACGGTTCGAAGCTCCTCCATGGACGCTTTTCGAAAGGGCCCGCCCGAAGCGGTCAGCACCAGCTTGCTGATCCAGGCAGGATCTTCTCCCTTGAGACATTGCCAAAGAGCGTTATGTTCGCTGTCCAGAGGGCGGAGAAAGGAAAGATCTTTTACGAGGGGCATGATCCAGGGCCCTCCTACCACGATACTTTCCTTGTTGGCGAGAGAGACGATTTTTCCGAGCTCCAAGGCACGCCGCAAGGCGGGAATGGCTCTTGTGCCGGAAGAAGCGAAAATGAGGTGATCCACCTCGGGGTCTTCCGCCAGAGCGAGCAAGGGATCTTCTCCCGAAAAAATTTTCGTGGAAAGATGAGAAATGCTCTTTTCTAAAGAATCCCTGGCTTCTCTATGCCAGAGAGTAGCATAGGAGGGAGAAAACTCTTCGCAGAGCTCTCCAAGAGAAACCGCATTACTTCCTCCCGCCAGGGAATGCACCCGAAAAAGTCCGGGAAAACTTCGAATAACTCCCAACACCGAAGATCCCACGCTGCCGGAAGCGCCGATAATGCCAATGTTCAGGGGAGTGGCCTTTTCAGGGATCATTGCCATACCACTCCAAAAAGGAGGTAAATGATCACGGAGCTCATGAGAAGGCTGTCGAAGCGGTCGAGAACTCCTCCATGGCCAGGAATCACAAAACCGCTATCTTTAACCTCCGCCTCACGCTTGAGCATGGATTCCACAAGATCTCCCATCTGGCCGAAGGTACCGCAAACAAGGCCTACGACAAGAATGGGAAAGGGAGGAAGAGCGAGAGCAAAAGCCATGATAGAAGCCACGAGAAGCGACCCCAGAAAGCCTCCCACAAAACCCTCCACGGATTTCTTGGGACTTACGTTACTGCAAAAAGGCCGTTTCCCCCACCAGCTTCCTACGAAATAAGCGAAGACATCGCAAGCCCAGGTAGAAAAAAGAAGCGTTAGTACGAGTACCATCCCCCAAGGCTGGGAACGCATTTCCACCAGAAGCCCCCAGGGAATTACCGTATAGAAAAGCCCCGAAAGAACGCCTCCCACATTGGCAAAGGCATTACTCTTCTGGGTTATCTGTTTTCGCAGAACCTCCACGGTAAAAAGACAGAAAGCCACCATGGAAAACAAGAGCAAATATTGAGAGACCGGCCCCTGAAAAAAGAGGAGAAGATAGAAGAAAAGGGCTCCCAGTAATCCTACGCCCTTGGAAAGATGGGCTTTCTTCTCAAAAATTCGGTAGTATTCGAAAAGACAAAGGAGGGAAAGAATGGAACAAAAACCAAACCACCAAAGCCCCCCCAGCCAAAGAGCACAGAGCATGGGAACAACTACGAGCCCCGCACCCCACGAACGTTTCCAGAGCTGAGGGAGCAAGAATCTCGAAGGTTTTCTGGGAAAATCAAGGGGCGCTTGGTTCTGTTCCGCCATAACGTCGTTCTCTCTTTCCGTAGGCCTCCAGGGCCTCTTCAAAATCCCGGTCCCCGAAATCAGGCCAGAGGACATCCGTAAAGTATAGTTCGCTGTAAGCACTCTGCCAGAGCCAAAAATTGCTAAGCCGATTTTCTCCGCTGGTACGGATGAGAAGATCCGGATCCGGCAAATCGGGCACGTAAAGATAGCGGGAAAAAGCTTCCTCCGTCAGTTTTTCCGGAAGAGAATCGGGGCTCTCCTTGAGAATGGACGCCACTGCATCGAGAATCTCCTGGCGCCCTCCATAATTGAGGCAAAAATAGGCTCTTATGGCGGAACATTCCCGGGTCTCCTCCTCCGCCCGGCGAAGAATTTCGTAAACATCTTCGGGGAGATCCCGTACTCTTCCCACGAAACGGATGCGTACCCCTTCCTCTCTCATGGCCCGAAGCTTGCTCACCGTAAAGTAGCGGAAAAGCCCCATAAGCCCGGAAATTTCCTCCACCGGGCGACGCCAGTTTTCCGTGGAGAAAGCATAAAAGGAGAGAATTTCAATTCCCCTGTTTTTGCCGAAGCGAATGGCTCTTTCTACCGCCTGAACTCCCGATTGATGCCCCATAATTCGGGGAAGAAATCTTTTTTTGGCCCATCGACCGTTACCATCCATGATGATGGCCACGTGTTTGGGAATTTTTTGCATAATATCACCTAACGTTTTCCTTTGCACTTTGCCAAAAAATTTTTAGGATTCCAGAGAATCCCATTTGCGACGAATCTCCTGAATATCCTGCCATGTCAAATATTTAGGGCTCCCCTTCTTGTTCGACTGGTTTCTCAGAAGATAACTGGGGTGAAACATAGGCATTACCTCGATCCCTTTCCATTCGAACCATTTCCCCCGAATGCGGGTAATCCCCTCGTTCGTTTTGAGAAGCCACTGGGTAGGCACATTGCCGAGAGTAACGATAATTCTCGGGTTTATAAGAGCAAGCTGCGCATAGAGATAGCGTTCGCAAGCAAGCATCTCCTCGGTTTGAGGATTACGGTTTCCCGGAGGACGGCATTTGACGATGTTCGTAATATATACCTGATCTCGGGAAATATGCACCGCCGAAAGCACATCCGTAAGGAGCTTTCCGGCCCTCCCCACAAAAGGGATACCCTGAGCATCCTCTTCCGCTCCGGGGCCTTCCCCCACGAAAACGAGTTTCGCCCGAAGATCTCCGGCACCAAAAACCGTCTGTTTTCTCTCCGCATGAAGAGGACACCGGGTACAATCCGCCACTTCACGCTCCAAAGCCTTCCAGAGCCGCAATTTTACATCTTCCTGCTGGGGCATGAATCCTCTCCGTTCTTCTCCCGTGAAATGCTTTTTCTTCGTTCCGGGCCTTGCATTTCAAGAGCCTTCCTGAAATGTCTCTCCCTGAAAAAAACGCATTCCCAATATCTTGTAAAACTCAATATTTCAGGAGGAAAGCTCCTCCACTGAAACATCTACCGCATGAACATCCAATCCGGTAAAAAAAGAAACCGCGCTTCGAAGCCGTTTCTGCATAAGTTTTGCCACTTCCACAAGGCTTTGATCGCCTATGCGAAGAGTTCCCTTTACCCGGATAACAATGGCCTCTTTTTCCCGTTTGATCTTGATTTCCTTTACCGAAACAACCTGGGTGGTCCGTTCACAAAGAAGGCGCACCATATCTTCGATAGCTTCGGTCTCAATCTTCACGGTTCCTCCGAAGCTGAAGGCAGGGCGCACCACGGTATGTTCCTCTCCATGCCCTTCTCTGTGAAGAAAGCCCCAGAAAATACGCACGATCTTTCCCGCAAAATTTCGCCGCACCTGGGAACGTTCCACGGGAATAACATGTTCTTTGCTGACTTTGCGGCGTTTACGCGCCTCTTCAATCTCCTGAGGTTTTGCCACGTCTTCGATACGTACATACCGAACGGGCTCGGGAAGTTCGAGGCGCAAGGCTATTTTTTTCGCCATTCCCTCGGAAGTAGCGATAATCATGATAGTTCCCTTCTCCAGGGGATCCAGGATTTTCTTTACCGCATCCCGATGATCTTCATGAAAAAAGAGAGCCCGCCGAATGGCACTGACCTGATTTCTTTCGGCCTTGGCACTCTGTCCCGCAAGGATATGTCCCTTGCTCACGAGAAGTCCGTCGTCTATGAAATAATCTGCCTTCTGCTCCCGGGAAATGCTTTGAGCTCTCTGACTTTTTCCGGTTCCCGCAGATCCCACGAAAGCGATAACCTCAATTTCTCGGGAGGTAGGGGGGGTTTTTTCTCGTTCGTTCAATCCGAAGTCACCGTTTTCCAAGACGCTTCAAGGTTTTGCGAAGAGCGAGAATGAAACTTTCGTTATCTTCCGGAAGCCCGATGGAAACCCGAAGATAACCGGGGATTTCGAGATCGCTTCCCAGACGGACAATAATACCCTCATGAAGAAGATGTTCCGCCACAAGCTCCGCATCCTCCACTTCAAGAAGGAGAAAATTCGTATGGGTGGGAAGTACTTTTATTCCCATATCCATAAGCTCTGAAAGAAGGCGTTCTCTTTCGAGAATGGTTTTTTCCCGAATTTGCTCCACATACTCCGGCTCTTCCAGAGCCGCCACCGCCGCAGCCTGGGCAATGCTATTCACGCTAAAGACCCGGCGCACCTTGGAAAAGGAATCCACCACAGGTTTGGGAGCTATAGCATATCCCACTCGCAGAGAAGCAAGACCGTAAATTTTGGAGAAAGTCCGCAAAATAACCACATGTCCGAGCTGCCGGAACAGTTCCACTCCGGAGACATAACGGGAGTCGGTAACGTATTCCGCATAGGCTTCGTCCACCACAAGAAGAATTTCCCGTTTTTCCAGCTCCCCTGCGAGAGAGAGGAGATCTTGCCTCGCAAAGAGCGTACCCGTGGGGTTATTGGGGTTGCATATAATAACAACCTTAGTTTTATCCGAGCAAGCATCGAGAAGGGCCTCGGTGGAAGGATGTATTTTGTCGCTCATGGGAGCGGGGACACAGGAAGCTCCTGCAGACCGGGCCGCAAGATGGTAAATGGGGTAACTCGGCGTGTGATAGACCACTTCGTCTCCCTCGTCGATGAGAGCCTGAAAGAGAGCGTAAAGAATTCCTTCCGTTCCCGCCCCGACGATAACTTCCTTGGGAGCCACTCCCCATTTTCGTGCCACCGCCCGGCGAAGATAATACGCCCCTGGATCGGGATATCGATTCACTTCCTGAGCAGCCTTCTCTATGGCAGCGTGGACGCTTTCGGGAATAGGCCAGGGATTTTCGTTGGAACAAAGCCGGACAATTTTTTTTAACCCCAACTCCCTCTGTACATCCGATACGGGTTTCCCCGGGCGATAAGGTTCCAGATCCGCAAGCGCTTTCCGAACAAGCCTTTCAAGCCAGGTCATGCCTCAGTCCTCCTCCGAAGGGTTCTCCCCCGATGACGGGATAAATTCATCGGGAAGCATCTTCACCTGAGCTCCGAGAGACCGGAATTTCTCCTCCAGGTTCTCGTATCCCCGATGCACATGCCCCATGTTGAGAATGCGGGTTTCCTCTTTCGCAGCAAGTCCTGCAAGAACAAGAGCGGCTCCTGCTCTGAGATCCGTGGCCACCACGTCCGCTCCATTAAGGAAGGGAACCCCCGTAATAACCACAGCATTCCCCTGCATCCTGATATCCGCACCCATTTTCTGCAATTCGTTGATATGAAGAAAGCGTGATTCGAAAACTCCGTCCTGGATAACGCTGGTCCCATCGGCAAGAGAGAGAAGAGCGGTCATCTGGGGTTGCAAATCCGTGGGAAATCCCGGATAGGGAAGGGCCTTGAGAGATATGCCTCTTCCTCGTTTCTGAGAAGGCACGGTAACGGATTTTCCCTCCACCAGAACTTCCAAACCCATCTCTTCCAGCTTCGCCACCAAGGCATCCATATGTTCCGGAATGATATCACATACCGTAACGCTTCCCCCGGTCATAATTCCCGCAAGAAGATAGGTGCATGCCTCGATTCGATCGGGAATGACTTCCACCCGACTTCCCTGAAGCTCTCTCTTTCCCTTTACGTGGATGGTCCCCGTGCCCTCTCCCCGGATATCCGCCCCCATGGAACGAAGCACCTCTGCAAGGTTCGTTATTTCGGGCTCCCGGGCGGCATTTTCGATGAGGGTTTCTCCTCGGGCAAGGGTCGCCGCCATCATAAGGTTTTCCGTAGCTCCTACGGAGGGGAAATCAAGATAAATTCGGCAACCTCGAAGTTCCTTGGCGGTAGCTACCACGGCTCCATGTTCCAAGGTAATATCCGCTCCCATTTTCGCAAACCCCTTGAGGTGCAGATCGATGGGACGACTTCCGATGGCACATCCTCCGGGAAGGGGAAGCTTCGCCTTCCCGCATCGGGAAAGAAGAGGCCCCAAAACGAGAGAAGAAGCTCGCATAAGACGCACAAGGCGTTCCGGAGTTTCCCAGGAAAGCTCCGAAGGGGATGTAAGGTAAAGCTCCTCTCCCCGGCTCTCTATTTTGATTCCGAGAGAGGCGAGAAGTTTGCGCATTACCGTCATATCGTCCAGCTGCGGAACCCGCCGGACTCCAAGAGTACTGTCCGAAAGCAACAGAGATGCGGCCATGATAGGAAGAGCCGCATTCTTGGCTCCTTGGGCACGAACGGTTCCCGATAAGGGATGCCCTCCGGCAATACTCATTTGACTCATTTGGGAAGATTCTTTCTTCACGAATAAACCTCCTGGGCGTATTTTAGAAAAAACCCGTCTTCCCGCTTTTGCAAGCGGATATGTTCGGATGGGGGTTATGCGATTTCGGCGCAAAGCCAGAAAAGCCCCAGAAAAACGAGAATTCCATGAATCGGGACAAGAATTCCCAGTACTTTCCATAGAGAAAAACCCCGATCATAAAAGGCGTAATGAAATTGCCCGCGATCCGGAAGAAAAGGGGAACGTTTGCGCAAAAGTCTCCGGAAAACGGAACAAAGGGTATCAAAAACCGGAAGCCCTCCTATAAGACAGAGCATCCATAGCATTCCCAGCAACGGCACCTCTTCAAAACCCCGGCCCATTGCAAAACCGTGAAAAACAAGAGAAGACCAAAGAAAGCCGACAAAAGTGCTTCCTCCGTCTCCGAGAAAAGTTTGGGCATTAGGAAAATTCCACATGAGCACCCCCAGGCACATACCCAGAAGATAAAGCCACACGGGGTCCATGGTAAAGAAAAAAGCCATCATAAAATTGACTGCCCCGAGAGAAAGGCAGAGGCCGTTTATACCGTCAATATTGTTATAAGCGCTGGTACATCCTGCCAACCATAATATCATGATCAGGCCGAAAAAAAACGGAAAATCTGCGCTATATACCACGAGAAAAGAGGCAAAAAGATGCACCCCAAGACGTATCAAGGGCGGGATGGGGAATATGCTGTCCGCATATCCCACGAGAAAAATCAAGGTGGCTCCGCTGAGAAAAAGGACGTGAAAAAGAGAGAAATCCCTTTGCAAAAGCATATACACCACAAAAGCTCCCCACAGCGCAAGGCCTCCTCCCTTGGGCGTAGGAGCCGCATGTTTTTTACGTCCCCCCGGGCGATCCACAATCTGATACACGTAGGAAAGGCGGATAGAAAGAGGAGTAAGGAGAAAACTCGCTCCGAATCCCCCGCACAAAATAACGAGAGGCACCAAAAACTCCCTGGAATTCAAGGAAAGGAGAAGAGGAGAAATTTCTTTGAGAAACCCCATTTACTTGGTTCCGAAGAGCCGATCTCCCGCATCGCCGAGACCAGGCATAATGTAACCATGATCGTTGAGGCACCTGTCAAGGGAAGCCGTAAAAATGGGCACATCCCCGTGCCGTTCCCGCACTTTGGCGACCCCCTCGGGAGCTGCAATAAGACAGACAAGAGTGATGTTTCGCGCTCCCTTTTCCTTGATAAGATCGATGGCAGCGCTGGCGGAACCTCCCGTGGCAAGCATGGGGTCGATAAGGAAAATATCCCGTTCTCCCAAATCTCCCGGAAGTTTGCAATAATATTCCACGGGTTCTAGCGTTTCAGGATCCCGATAAAGACCGATGTGTCCCACCTTTGCGTTGGGAACAAGCCGCAAAATGCCGTCCACCATGCCAAGTCCCGCACGGAGCACCGGAACGATGGCGAGCTTTTTCCCCGCTATAGTTTTTACCCGGGCTCTCTCGAGAGGTGTCTGGACTTCCGTTTCTCCCAGAAGCAGGTTGCGGGTTACTTCGTAAACCATAAGCCCTGCGATTTCCTGTACAAGCTCGCGGAATTCCTTGACCGTAGTATTCACATCCCGGATAATACCCACTTTATGCTGTACCAGAGGATGGTCTATCACATGGCATCCCGACACCTCCGGAGAAGAGATCCCGTAAAAACGGCGGGACTCCTCCTCTTTAATGAGGTGAACCCGCCGGGAGTGCCGCCCGCCTTCAAAAGAAGTTTCAAACCATACTTGTAACATTTGTTCCGTTTCTTCCCAGGAGGAAGTTCTTCCTCCCAGAACGAGAAGGTTTGCGTTATTATGCCGACGGCTCAGCTCCGCATCTTCCGCGGTACGGCAAAGGGCTGCGTAAACCCCGGGGAACTTGTTAGCCGCAATGGACATGCCAATGCCGCTTCCACAAACAAGAACGCCCCTGTCCACATTCTTTTCGGAGACATCCAGAGCGACATGGAAAGCCGCTTTGGGATAATCGTAGGAAACACTCTCATGCTCCGCTCCATGGCAAATCACGTCGTGCCCTCGCTCCATCAACCAGGATTTTACCCGTTCCCGCAATGTATATCCTGCATGATCAGAGCCAATAGAGATTTTCATGTACATCCTCCTCGACAAGGTGTTTATAGTCCGAAAAAATGTTTCTCTTCTCCCTGGTTTTTCCGTTACCTCAAAAAACTTTCCGAAAAACACCTCCCCATTCTAACAGAGAGTTTCTCAGTTTTGGGGAATCGCTTCAAGAGAAGACGCATCGAGGCCGGCGGGCCAGAAGGGCATCCAATCCAGGAAGCTGTAATAACCGGATTCCAAAAAAAGAGAGAGAAAGGATTTGCTGGGATATCCGGAAGGATAGATATCCGGAGGCAAAGGAAAAGTCAAGGTGTAGAAATAAGATTCTCTTACCGCAGGCTCCTGTGAAAGAAGAGTTCTTTCATCGCCTCCGGTGAGACGGCAAATCCGCGTCAAAGAAGCGGGAGGAGGTACAGATGACCAGAGGAGAGATACGGGAATATCGTTGAAGAGGGCATATCCGAAAAGACGCTTCTGTTCTTCGAAGGAAAGCTGGGTTTCCGGATGAAGAATTATTTTTCCCGGAAGCCCTTTTTCTTTTTGGGTAATCCGGGCCAGGCCTTCGAAAAAAGCCCCCGGGACAACGCCGAGAGAGAGGCCTTCCCATTCGGGAAGAGCTTTTTCTCCCGCCGCAAGGGAATACCGTTTTTTCGAAACGCTCCCGTCTACGCGCCCTTCCAGCCCCGCTTCCATCCAGATAGCGGCGGCGTAGCTATTGTCAAAGAGGGAAGAATCCCTGGGGAAAAGATGTCTCACCGGATAACTTAATCCAGCCTGGAAACGGGCTATGCCTCCTCCTGCAGGAGCACGAAACTCCGGAAATTGAAGCCAGAAAAGAGACACGTCAAAATTATCCGGAAGCCTCATGGAGGCAAACCAGAGAATTTCACCGGAGACATGGATAAACACGAGGTTCATACCATGCCGGGCGAAACTCCAAGCTCCGGAGAGGGTGATAAAAGAACGAAATTCTCCGGAAGGATCCTGTAGAAAGACCTCGCCCCTCTCATCAAGGACTCCAAGGCTTCCCCAGGAAGTCCATCCCACCTCGAGAGGATCTGGAAAGTGATATTCTTCCAAAAGAGTTCCCTCCAGGGCATCGAGAAGAAAAATGTTCCCTCCTCCGTCGGCGAGAGCGAGAAGGTTACCGCAGACATCGATTCCCCGGGGAGCAAATTCCGTAATGTCTTCGGAAGGAGCCCATTCCCAGAGAGGTACCAGATCGGGATAGGATACACATACAAGGCGTCGCCCCCCCCAATCCGCACACACAAGAAGAGAATCCGAAAGGAACGCCGCATCCTTGAGAAAAACTTTCTCCAGAGTTCCCTCCAGGCTTTCTTCACGGGTCTCGATATTGATGCGGCGCAGCTCCCCCTTCTGAGAAACAAGAAGAATTTCTCCGTTTTTGAAATCCAGGACAGAGACGGGAGCGGGAGTGACAAAAGCCTTGCCGTTGTAAGGATTTGTCAGATCCACCACGTAAAGCTGATCCCCTAAAGTATCGGGAACGCAAAGAAAGTCTCCGAAAACTGCAACCTTTCCTACTCCCGCCATGTTTTTCCGAAGAAGAGGGCTCAATCCGAGGAGGCTTTTTAGAGGGAGTTTCTCCACCGCATAGTTTTCCCGAGGCAAGGTTCCCCGAAGGGCGTTCTCTCCGAAACGATCCAGACGTTCCAGGTTTTTCCCGATACGCCGGGGGATAGGATCCCCGGGACGCACTTCAAGGTAATGGCGTATTTCCTTTTGGGCTTCCGAGAAATCTCCGATCCTGCGAAGCACCAAAGCCCGCAAAAGGTAGTAATCGATAAGATAGGTATTCTCCTCTATGGCTCGGTCGAGATACGTCAAAGCCTCAGGGAAACGGTTTTTTGCATACATGTCATAGGCCTGAAAGAGATGACGCTGGGCTTCGATACGATTTGCGGGAGGCAAAGAAACCTCTTGAGCCCAAGCCGTGCCAAGGATTCCCAAAAACAGGATGCAAAAAAAGAAAAACCTTGAAGTACGCAAAAACGTCATCTCCCCTTTCTCTCTTCTTTAGCAGTCGGCTAGAAAAGAATAACCTTCCCCGCAAAAGAGTAAAAACCGAGAACGATTGAACCGGTGAAAAGAAAGCCCAGAAGCACTCGAAGATAGAGAACCCATACTTCGTTTCCCGGCCATTTGCCGGAAGTGATATTATTCACCATTCGGGCGACTCCCAAAGAAAGAAGGAAAAGCCCCAAAGCCACAAGGGCCTGAATATTTACCGCAGGCATAGCGATCCCCCTCGACAATTCAACTGCAAAGCAACCTCATCATACAAAAAACTTTCGCCCATGGAAACATCATTCCTCCTGGGGAGTATGTTTTTCCACGATGAGATTGAGAATGATGTTATCCATAAAAACACGATTGGGGTGAGTGTAAAGAGCCACGATGTAGACAATGCTCAAGGCAAAAAAAACCACCGTCAGTACGATAAGGATCTGTCTGGCAAGGCTGTTTTTCCGTTTTCTCTCGGGCATGAGTTTCCTCACCTCTGCTTTCCGCAATAATATATACGAGAATCTTTTTCTAGCATACTCGAAAAAGACATAAAAAAAAGGGGGAAGATTCCCCCCTTTCCGTCTTTTCCAAGAGTCCCTGAGCCTTTTTCTTCTACACCACGCACTCCTGCTTTGCGGCAGTTTGGTTAAGGCTGATCTGGCGAAGCACCGCTACTGCCACTTCAAGAGCCCGCTTGCCGTCCCCGATGCCCACGAGAGGCTGACGCCCTTCCCGCACGCAAGAGACGAAATGCTGCAATTCCAGCTTAAGGGGTTCCTTTTTGGGAAAAATAGGCTGCTCCACGATTTCTACCAATCCCTGGCCGTTTTCCCTCATACAGCGATGTATGGAAACATCCTGGGTTTCGTAATTTACGGCGATAGTGCGTTCGGGCTCCAAAATTTCCAGGCGCCGGAGCCTTCTCTGAGAGACCCGGCTTACCAGAATATCCGCTATGGTACCGTTGGCAAACTGGATATGAGCCGAGGCAATATCTTCGTGATCCGAGCATACGGAACGCCCCATGGCAGAGATGTTCACGATTTCCGAGGGTACCAGAGAAAGCACGATGTCGATATCGTGAATCATGAGATCCAGCACCACTCCCACATCGCTCACTCGGGGAGAAAAAGGCCCCACCCGGCGGGATTGCAGGAGCATGGGAGAATTGACGATGCTGGAAACATGCTGAATGGCGCTGTTAAAACGCTCCACGTGCCCGACCTGAAGCAGGAGGTTCCGCTTTGCCGCTAAATTGAGGAGCTCTTCCGCCTCCTCCACCGTGGATGTTACGGGTTTCTCTATAAGTACGTGAATCCCTTTTTCCAGGGCAAGTTTGCTTATGCTGAAATGAAGACTCGTGGGAACCACGATGCTCAATGCATGGGGATGGCATTTTTCGATGAACTCTTCTATGTCCGTGAAGTAGGGAACCCCAAGGGCGTTGCTTGTAGTCATGGCACGGTCTTCGTTGACATCCACCACTCCAGCCAAGTGAACCCCAAGTATTTCAGAATAAAGCCGAGCGTGATGAAACCCCAAATGCCCTACTCCAACGACACCTACCCGCAACGGCAGCACCATATCCACACCCCAATTCTTCAGCAATTTTCGTTATCGAAAAAGATTTTTCCGTTCACTCATAAAAGTTATCCCAAAAAGTTCTCGAGAAGTGGTACAAAAAGATGATTTATTTGCGGATTCCTCCAAGAAGAACATTCCGATTTTCCGCATCCCCCCGGCGGTAGGAGTACCATCCGGAAGATCCGCAATGCACACACTCCTCCACAAGAAAGATATGCTTCTTTTCGATTCCGATTCGCCCCAGCATATACGCTCCCATGCGGGGAAGGTCGAAAAAGCATTCCTCTTCCCGAATTTTCCAAAATTCCCAGGGGAAAAGTGCCATTCCCCGGGATGTCAGGGGGTCTTCTCTTTTTCGGAAGTAACAGCACCCTCTGATGGCAGGCCCCACGAAGGCCCGGCATCTTCCCGTATCCAGAGAGGGGAAACGGTCTTGCAGAACCCTCCATCCCTCCAGGGGAATGCCTTCCAGAGCTCCCCGAAAACCCATGTGCAGCATGAGCATCCATGGAGAGGGTTCGGCAGAAAAGACGATTACCGGACAGCAATCCGCGAAACGGAGCATCCCTCTCCACGAAGGGTCCTGGAGGAAAATACCGTCACCCTCGGGGAAAAAAGAAAGATCGGAATTTTCCGAAGGGAAAAGTATCCTTTTTCCGTGTACCTGATGAGGAACGAGAAGGCTCTTCCCCTGCAGAATACCCCGAAAAGCTTTGCCCGCTTTCTCGGGAGTTGCGCTCTGATCTCGGGTAAGATCTCCCGGGCCATAGAGAGAAAGCTCGAAAAAATTCGCGAATTCCGGAAAGGCCAGGGAAAAGTAGTCCATTTTCGAAGAGTCTTTTTCGCATTCTTTCGGCTCTCTTTTTTTCATGGCAGAGGGAAAGCTCCTTTCGAGAGAAGATACCCTAGAAGATAGAGGCTTCCTCCCAGAAGCACCAGGTTCCCGCGAGCTTTCGCCCGATTCAGGGCTTCTAAAGGGGAAGCGCAGCTTTCACAAGAAGTCCATCCTCGAGAACGGGCGGTTTTCTCAAGGATTTCCGCCGAAGCGGAGCGTTCCATTCCCGGCACGGAAGTGCAGATGATATGCGAAGCACATCCCCGAAGCAAATCCAACATCTGCGAAAAATCCTTGTCCTTCATGCAGGAAAAAACGAGCACCTTCCCGGGGCAATCCTTCCATCGCTCCTGTACCATGGCGGCAAAAGCTCCAGCCCCCTCGGGGTTATGCACTCCATCCACGAAAAGAGGCGGTTCTCCGGGAAAAAGAGATCCCCGAAAGGGCCAGGAGGTCTCCCGAAGACCCTGGAGGAGATGCTCTTTCCGGATGGCGGGAAAGCTCTCCCGGAGATGCCAGGCCGCAGAAAGGGCGTGAGCTCCGTTTTCCACCTGATGCTTTCCCCGAAGAGAGAGTGCTACCGAAGAAAGGAAAAGCTCCCCCTCCGCAAAGGAGAAAAGGCTTCCCTCCGAAGTGGTTTTCATCTCCGAAAGAACGCAGTTTCGGGAAAAAAGATGCCCCCGAGCTCCGACCTTCCGAGCCCGCCGGAGAAAATTTTCTTCGAGAAAAGGTATTCCTCCCCGGAAGGTAGCAAAGCTCCGGGGACGCAGAATGGCAAATTTCTCTTCTCCAATCTCTTCCAGGGTATTGCCCAAATACTCCTGGTGATCCATTCCGATGGTGGTAATTACCGAAGCCTTTACAGGAGCGGAGACATTTGTGGCATCGAAGCGCCCGCCCATGCCCGCTTCGAGGATCAACACCTCCACTCCGGAGGAAACTGCCATCAGAAAGGCCAGAGCGGTGAGAATCTCGAAGTACGAGGGGACTTCGGAAGAGGGAATTTCCCCCAGGGCTTTTTCCGTCTTCTCCCAGGCACGGCACCATGCAGATGCGGGAAGAGGCACCCCCCTCACGAGAAAACGCTCCCCCAAAGCGAGAAGATGCGGACTCGTATAGAATCCCGTAGCATATCCGGCAGCACGAAAAATTCTTTCCAGAAAGGCTCCGGTGGAGCCCTTGCCGTTAGTTCCTGCGAGATGCACCACGGGTATGGCCTTTTCCGGGTTTCCCAAAATTCTCAAAAGCCGGCTTATCCGGGAAAGGCCGGGACAGATACCGGGGCTGGCCTTCCGGAGGATCCGTCGCTCCATCTCGTCATAGCCCTTTTGCTCTTTCCGTATCAAAGAAAAGCGTTCCATTTTTTCTCCAGAGAACAAAGGAATCCGGGGACGAAAATACCTATCCCCGGATCCGGATTTTTATATCTTTTCAGGAAGAGAGGCTTTCGAGGTTTTCGAGAATCCGGGATCGACGTCCCCGGGCTTCCTGCAATCTTTCCCGTTCTTTGAGGACCACTTCTTCCGGAGCCTTGGCGAGAAAACTTTCGTTTTCCAGTTTCTTCTCAGCCTTGAGGATATCCCCCTCGATTTTCTGGCGCTCTTTCTGTAAACGTTCCACCTCGGAAGGAACATCGAGGATATTCCCCACCCCCAAAAAGAGGGTGCGCCGGGGGAGTACCGCCGCAAGACTCTGTTTCGGACGCTCCCCTTCGGGAACAAGGCGGATATCCTCCACCTTTCCCAAAAGGGAGATCATATCCCGGTTCTCTTCCACCGAACGCTGTACCATCGGGTCTTTGGTAGCGATGGATATGGAGGGAGCTCCCTGCTGAGGAGCCAGACCCGCTTCGGCCCGGAGATTACGTAAAGAGCGGATCATCTCCTGGAACTGTTCCATCTCTTCGAGAGTTTCCTGATGGCGATCCTCCTCATCGAAGGCGGGCCAGCCGCTCTTTTCGAGAAGTTTTTCCTCCTTGCCGTCGAAGCCGAAGGCACTCCAGAGTTCCTCGGTAACGAAGGGAATAAAAGGATGCAAAAGCTGCAAGGTATTCCGGAAAACTTTGGCAAGAACCCATCGGGAAGCCTCTTTGCGCTCCTCTCCTTCGTTGCCGTAGAGGGCGGGTTTCGCCATTTCCAGGTACCAGTCGCAAAGTTCGGACCATACGAAATCGTAGAGCCCCCGGGCAGCTTCCCCGAAGAAATATCCATCCAAGAGCCGGGATGTTTCCCGGGCTACCCGCCGGGACCGCTCCAGAATCCATCGGTCATGGGTCCGCAGGAGATCCTCCCGGGGAGCCTTTTCCTCCTCCGGCAGCTCTTCCAGGTGCATCAAAGCGAATCGGCTGGCATTCCAGAGTTTGTTCATGAAATGCCGATAGGTTTCGATCCGGTTGGTGCTGAGAAAAATATCCCGGCCCTGTACGGTGAGAGAGGCCAGGGTCATTCGAAGGGCATCCGCCCCGTAAGTTGCGATAATATCCAGAGGATCGATGACGTTCCCCCGGGATTTGCTCATTTTCTGGCCATGTTCATCCCGCACCAGGGCATGGATGTAGACATCGTGAAAGGGCACTTCTCCATCCATAAATTCCAAGCCCATCATGATCATCCGGGAAACCCAGAAGAAAATGATGTCGAACCCCGTCATGAGAAGCGAGGTGGGATAAAAGGCTTCGAGCTCCCGGGTTTTATCGGGCCATCCCAAAGTGGAAAAAGGCCAGAGAGCGCTGCTGAACCATGTATCCAGCACATCTTCATCCTGATGCAGCTCATGATGCCCGCAGGCTTCACAAACCGAAGGCGCTTCGGAAGCCACCGTAAAGTGCCCGCATTTTTCGCACTCCCAGGCGGGAATGCGATGCCCCCACCAGAGCTGCCGGGAGATACACCAGTCCCGGATGTTTTCCATCCACTGGTAGTACGTACTTTCCCACTGTTTGGGAACCCATTGAATACGTTCCTGCCGTACCGCTTCCACGCCCGCATCCGCCAAGGGTTTGGCCTTTACGAACCACTGTTCCGAAAGATAGGGGTCCACCACAGTATCGCAGCGATAGCAATGACCCACGGAATGCATATGCTCTTCTACCTTCACGAGAAGGTTCCGAGCCTTGAGATCTTCCACCACTTTTTTCCGGGCTTCCGTTATATGGAGCCCCTGGTAGATTCCCGCAAGATCGTTCATGATCTGCTTATCGTCGATAACCGCTATCTGGGGAAGATCGTGCCGCTGTCCCACCAAAAAATCGTTGGGATCGTGGGCGGGAGTGATCTTGACGCATCCCGTGCCGAACTCGGGATCCACCATGATGTCCTCGATGACGGGAATCACCCGATCCGTTAGTGGAACCCGGACCTTCCTTCCCACGTATTCGCCGTTTTTCTCATCCCGGGGATGCACAGCAATGGCCACGTCCCCCAAAATGGTTTCCGGCCGGGTGGTGGCCACGGTCAGAGCGCCCTCCCCGTCTTCGAAGGGATAAGCCACGTGGTAGAGATTCCCCGCAATCTCCTTGTGCTCCACTTCAAGGTCCGAAAGGGCGGTCTGACACCGGGAACACCAGTTGATGATGTACTTTCCCCGGAAGATAAGGCCCTTCTTGTGAAGTTCCACGAAAACCTCGCGCACCGCCCGGGAAAGCCCTTCGTCCATGGTAAAACGTTCCCGATCCCAGTCACAGGAGGCTCCCAGCTTTTTAAGCTGGTTTATAATCCGGCTTCCGTACTGCTCTTTCCACTCCCAGACCCGGGCTTCGAAGGCCTCCCGTCCCAAATCGTGACGGGAAAGCCCTTCCTTGGCAAGCTGTTTTTCCACCACGTTCTGGGTAGCGATTCCCGCATGATCCGTACCGGGCAGCCAGAGCACGTTATCTCCCTGCATGCGGCGATAACGGCATACGATATCCTGGAGGGTGTTGTTCAAAGCATGTCCCATATGAAGAGACCCCGTGACATTGGGAGGAGGAATGACAATGGAAAAATTCTTTCCCTTTCCCTTGTATTCGGGATCACCTACAAAAAGCCCTTCTTCCTGCCATCGGGCATACCAGGCATCCTCGATGGGAGCGGGATCGTAGGTTTTGCTTAAGGAGTCAAGTGTTTTACGGCGGTCCATTTCTATCCCTCCAAAGAAAAAATCTTTTTTCGTTATTCTTCGTCCGATTCCGGGAAAAGAAACGAGAAAATCCCCCTCTTGAGTTCCGGGATTCCCAATTTCTTTTCCGCTCCGGTAACGTAGGGTTTATCCAGAGAATAGAGTCCTTTTTTGACGTATTGCTCTACCAATCCCCGGTGTTTGCTTCGCGCTATTTTATCCGCCTTGGTAAATATCACCTGAAGAGGAAGTCCCAAATCGTGAAGCCAGGTCTGAAGCATTTTATCGTTTTCCAGAAGGCCGTGCCGAAAATCCACCAGATGCATCACCACCGCTATGTTGGGACTTTTCAGAAAGTAGGTTTCCATGAGATGAAGCCAGGAATCCCGCTCTCCCTTTCCTCTTTTGGCATACCCATAACCCGGAACGTCCACAACATGCCAGGCATGCTCTCCCAGGGAGGCACGATAGTAGTTGATACTCCTGGTTTTTCCGGGAGTTCCGCTGATATGGGCAACTTTGCGCCCGAAAAGCGCATTGATGAGAGTGGATTTCCCCACATTGGAACGTCCGGAAAACACGATTTCTCTCAAACCCGGCTCCAGAGGAAGCTGAGAGGGGAGAAAACACGTCCGTTCCAGGGAAACCTGCCAGGGCATGAAATCCCTTTCGGAAGAACCGGGCTTATGCAAGAGGTTTTCGGAAGGCATAGCGCAACACATCGTCCAGATGCCGCACATAATGCACGGTTATACCCGAAAGAACCCATCGAGGGAGCTGTTCCACGTCGCTCTTGTTCCCTTCGGGGATAAGAACTTCCCGAAGATCCTGACGTTTGGCGGCAAGGATCTTTTCACGAACTCCTCCTATGGGGAGGACGTTCCCCCGGAGAGTAATCTCTCCGGTCATAGCTATATCGTTGCGCACCGGTACATGTTTGATGCTGGAGATCATGGCCACCGCCAGGGTAATTCCCGCAGAGGGCCCATCCTTGGGAATAGCTCCTTCCGGAACGTGCACATGCACGTCCGTTTTATCCCATTCCAACTCCTCCGAAACGCAGGATCCCCGTATATAACCCAGGGCAGTTTTAGCGGATTCCTGCATGATGTTCCCCAGGTTGCCCGTAAGGAGCACGTTCCCCTTACCCTTGATGATCATGGCCTCCACCACCAGGGTGTCCCCGCCGCTCTCGGTCCAGGCGAGACCCACCACGGTACCCACGGCATCCTCCGAGGGAATGCGCATATCCCGTACCATGGGAGGACCGAGATATTTCTTGAGATTCGTCACGTTCACCACGGTTTTGTCGGGGACGGCATTTCCTTTTTCCGCAAGCTCCACCAGATGACGGGTTATCTTTCGAGCGAGCTTGGAAAGATTCCTCTCCAAACTCCGCACTCCCGCCTCCCGGGTATAGTCCTGAATAATATGCTCCAGGGCGGAGGCGGAGAGAGCGATTCTCTCTTCCTCCAGACCATGTTCACGACAGACCTTGGGCCAGAGATGCCTCTGAGCTATATGGATTTTCTCCTCCTGTACATATCCCGGCAAATGGATAATTTCCATACGGTCTAGAAGAGCCCTGGGAATGGTGTGGGTCACATTGGCGGTGGTAAGGAAAAGAACCTTGCTCAGATCGAAGGGAAGCTCCAGAAAATGATCCGTAAAGGAATTGTTTTGTTCGGGGTCCAGAACCTCCAGAAGCGCCGCTGCAGGGTCTCCCCGGAAATCCGAGCCAATCTTGTCGATTTCGTCCAGAAGCATGACGGGATTTCGGGTGCCCCCCTGGCGAATCTTCTGGATAATCCGTCCGGGCAAAGCTCCCACATAGGTACGCCGATGCCCCCGGATTTCCGCCTCATCCCTCATGCCTCCGAGGGAGATGTTCACGAATTTGCGTCCCAGAGCACGGGCAACGGAACGCCCCAGAGAGGTTTTCCCCACTCCCGGAGGCCCCACGAAACAGAGCACCTGGCCGCGACCGTCTTTGCCCGCATGCTTGCGCACCGCCAGAAACTCGAGAACCCGCTCCTTTATCTTCTCCATGCCGTAGTGATCCTCTTCCAGGACCTTTTCGGCGGTCTGAATGTCCAGCCGATCCCGGGAGCTTTTCTGCCAGGGAAGCTCCACGAGCCAATCGAGGTACGTCCGCACCACCGTGGCTTCCGCAGACATGGAAGGCATTTTCACAAGCCGGTCGAGCTCTTTATGTGCTCGCTCCTCCACGGTTTTCGGCATTTTCGAGGCCTCGATCTTCTTCCGGTACTCCCCGATCTCCGGAGGCAGATCACCCTGACCCAGCTCGTCCTGAATAACCCGAAGCTGTTCCTTGAGATAATACTCCCGGTTGCTCTTTTCCATTTCCTGGCGCACTCGATCATGGATATCGTGTTCGAGCTCCAAAATCTCGATTTCCGCAAGAAGAAGCTTGAAGAGTTCCTCCAGCCGAAGAATGGGGTCCAGAATCTCCAGGAGCCTCTGTTTATCCTGCACCCGCACGAGAAGATGAGATGCCACGATATCCGCCAACTGGTGAGGGTCCTCGATGGAATGCACCGACATGATGACCTCTCCGGGGATTTTGGGGTGCAGGGTAGCATAGCGCTCGAAATGTCCAAGCACGCTCCGCCTCAAGGGCTCTAAGGAAGAACTTCCATCTTCATCCTGGAGATCCTCTTCCTGAAGAGGTTCCAGCGCTTCCACCACCGCTTCGAAATGGGTATTCCCCTGAAAATACTCTTCCGCTCGCCCTCGGGAAAGCCCCTCCACGAGAGCCTTGGTAGTACCGTCCGGAACCCGTACCATCTGAATCACCTGGCACAAGGTACCTACGGAATAGAAATCTCCGGGCCCCGGATCATCTACGTTGAGATCCTTCTGGGCCACCACGAAAATGGTCTTGTCTCCCAGCATGGCATCTTCCAATGCCTTAAGAGAACGAGGGCGCCCCACAAAAAGAGGAACGATGATCCCTGGGAAAAGCACCAGATCCCGGACGGGAAGTACAGGAATCCGTATGGGACCCCCCTGGGGCTGCTCCATTTAGGCGACCTCCTTTGTATCGTCGTTATCCGTATCATCCTCGTAGTGATAGATATTGCCGGAGCGATCCTCCACGTAAGATTCGGTAATCTGAATCTTTTTGGGCCGCCGGGGTTCCGAAGGAATCTCGTAAAGAATGTCCAGCATGAGAGACTCCATGATGGAACGCAAACCCCGAGCTCCGGTTTTCCTCTCCGCCGCAAGCTTGGCGACCTTGGACAAAGCCTCGGAAGAAAACTCCAAGGGAATATTCTCCAACTCCAGAGTCTTTTGGTACTGTTTCACCAGGGCGTTTTTAGGCTCCGTAAGAATCCGTACCAGCGCCTCTTCGCTCAATCCTTCGAGAGCGGTAATCACCGGAAGCCGGCCGATAAACTCCGGAATGAACCCGTAGGACATGAGGTCGTCGGGCTGCACATACTGAAGCATTTCATAAGCATCTCCCCGGTTATGGCTGAACACCTGCCCTCCGAAACCGATGGACTTCTTGTTCACCCTCCGGGCGATAACATCCTCCAATCCTTCGAAAGATCCGCCGCAGATGAAAAGGATGTGCTCGGTGTTCACTTGAATGAAATCTTGGTGCGGGTGTTTGCGTCCTCCCTTGGGAGGAACGTTCGCCACGGTGCCTTCGAGAATGCGGAGCAACGCCTGCTGCACACCCTCGCCGGAGACGTCCCGGGTAATGGAGACGGATTCGGATTTACGGCACACCTTGTCCAGCTCGTCGAGGTAGATAATACCCCGTTCCGCCGCCTGGACATCTCCCCCCGCCGCCTGAAGAAGCCGAACGAGAATATTCTCTACATCCTCTCCCACATATCCCGCTTCCGTAAGGGTGGTAGCATCCGCCATGGCGAAGGGAACCTCGAGCAACCTCGCTAAAGTCTGGGCCAGAAGAGTTTTTCCGGATCCCGTAGGACCGATAAGAAGCACATTGCTCTTCTGAAGCTCCACCTCCGAATCTTCCATGGTATCCTTGTGATGAATCCGCTGAAAGTGGTTGTATACTGCTACCGAAAGCACTCTTTTAGCCTGTTCCTGGCCGATAACATACTGATCGAGAAACTCTTTTATGGCCTTGGGCTTGGGAGTTTCCTTGGGCTCCAGACTGCCTTCCCCGGCTTTGCCGAACCCTTCTTCGGGAACGTTCTCGCTTTCGAGAATCATATCGCAGAGATGCACGCATTCGTTGCAGATATAAACCCCGGGGCCGGCGATAATTTTCTGCACCTCTTTCTGGCTTTTACCGCAAAAAGAACAACGGATGCCATTTCTCTGTTTTCCGTTTTTATTATCGCCTTCGAAATTAAACAAAGGTATTCCTCCTTAAATAGCTCAATACTAGCTCGATACGCCAACCTACAGGCGTAACGAAGGTATTCTCCGAAATATTGTCATATATGCCGCAAAGGCCAAGGGGAGAAATTCCCCTCGGAAAAAGCCTCTACAACCGAATGATCATACATGATTTTCTACAATATAACAAACGAGGGAGCCTGGGCTCCCCCGCTTGGGATCTCCTTTTCTACCGGGATCTATCGTTTTTCTATGACCTTGTCGACGATCCCGTAGCGAACGGCTTCTTCGGCGGACATGAAATTGTCCCGATCCGTATCCCGGAGGATTTTCTTGACATCCCGTCCGGTATGGTGAGCTAAAATGCCGTTCAGAGTTTCCCGGCTGCGGAGAATTTCTTTAGCCTGAATTTCGATATCCGTGGCCTGCCCCTGAGCTCCTCCATGAGGCTGATGAATCATGATGCGGGAGTAGGGAAGAGCAAAACGTTTTTCCGGAGCTCCTGCAGCGAGAAGAGCCGCTCCCATACTCGCCGCCTGCCCCACGCAAATAGTGGAAACCGGGCACTTCACGTACTGCATGGTGTCGTAAATGGCCAAGCCCGCGGTAATAACTCCTCCGGGGCTGTTGATGTAAAGGTGCACGTCCTTGTCGGGATCCTCACTTTCGAGATAGAGAAGCTGGGCTACCACGACATTCGCTATATGGTCGTCGATGGCATCTCCAAGAAAAATAATCCGATCCTTGAGAAGCCTGCTGTAAATATCGTAGGATCGCTCCCCTCGCCCCGTCTGCTCGATTACGTAGGGTATAAGCATGATCTATTTCCCCCTTTACAATTCGAAAAACCCCGGTATCCGAATGAGTGAAAAGGCTATTCCGCCTTTTCCTCCGGTGCTTTTTCCTCCAAAACCTCTTCGTCGTTTCCGGGTTTCCCGGGAAGCTCCACCGCCACGTCCTTCAGCGTCACCTTGGAGATAAGATGATCCACCGCCTTGCGGAACTGAATCCGCCCCACCGTCTCTCCAAGAAGATTGCGGTTTTCCTTGTGGACCTCGTAAACTCTCTTCAGGGGAATATTCGCACTTACCGCGATGCGACGCATCTCTTCTTCCACATCTTCGTTCTTGATCTCTATGTTGATTTCTTCGCCAAGAACTTCGAAGGCAAGCCGGGTGCGCACATCCGCTTCCGCCCGATCCCGAAGTTTCTTTTCGTAATCCTCCATGCTCAGGCCCTGGGCCTCGAGATATTCCGGCAGAGCCTGGTTAAACTGGCGCTGGATATTTTCGGCCTCTTCGTTTTTAAGGTTCTGATACTGCCGCTCCACCTCGCGCTCGGGAACGACTTCGAACTCCGTGGCCTCCACAAAGGCCCGAACCGTATTGCTCCGGGCTATTTCCTCACCCTGTGCGGCAACCTCTTCTTCCAGGCGCTTTCTGAGAAATTCCCGGAACTCCTCTTCGGTAGCCATATCCTGGGCCCCCACCTTGGCAAAAAGCTCCGGATTCAGCTCGGGAAGCTTCTCTTCCTTTACTTGCTTCACCGTAATGACGTAGGATGCGGTCTTTCCCGCATACCGGGCATCTTCATGGTCTTCGGGAATAGGGATGTCCACATTCACCACATCCCCTTTCTTTTTCCCCATGAGGGCATTTTTGATCTCTCCCCGAAGTTCCGGAGCCCAGAGAGCAATGGGAACTTCCTCCTGCTTCTCCGTCTCCTCATTATCCACGGAGATAACGTAGCTCACATCCACCACGTTGTTTTCCTCCGCTTCCCGGGCATCATCCTCCAGGGCAACCCATTCCGCATTCTGGTGAAGGATTTTCTGCAAAGTATCTTCCACCGCGCTATCCGTAACGGGGAAAAGGGGACGCTCCACTTCAAGAGCACCGTATTCCGGCAGAGTGATCTCGGGACGAGTATACATGGTCACCTTGAAACTGAAGGGCTCTCCCTCTTCGGCCTTCTCCACGTCGATCCGGGGATCTTCCAGGAGAACCACGCCGTACTCCTCCACGACCTGTTTCATGCAATCCGGAACCAGTTCCTCCATGGCATGATCGAGAATGGCTTTCTTCCCCACATACATTTCGAGTACATGCCGAGGGACCCGCCCTTTCCGGAACCCCTTGATGTTTGCCTGCTTGGAAAGCTCCCGAACCGCCGTCTGTACTGCTGCGGAAAATTCCTGGGCATCCTTTTCGACCCGAAGGACGAGAACGTTTTTTTCCTGGGAGAGAACTTCAGAACGCATGTGAACAGCCTCCTTATTGAGCTACGCTACCTGTGAAAAGACAAATTTGTACTTCTTGCTTTCTGTATTATATTTTCGGATTTTTCGGCATCTTTCCCAAAGCAACCCGAAAATTTTTGCATGGAAAAGACAAAAGATTTTTTAAAACACTTCGGTGCATGATAGCATAAAAAAGCCCCGATGGGCCACCATCGAGGCAGATACGCAATTTGGCCGTTATTTCCTCTTGGTGCGAGAGGGGGGACTCGAACCCCCACGCCAGGGGCATAGGAACCTAAATCCTACGTGTCTACCAATTCCACCACTCTCGCGTTTTCCCGTCACACCAGGGATCTCTCTTGAAAAAGCTCGAAGAAACAGATGGTGGATCGTATAGGAATCGAACCTATAACCCCCTGATTAAGAGTCAGGTGCTCTGCCAGTTGAGCTAACGATCCACGCGAAATCCATGAAAAAAGAAAGCCGACAAAAAAAAGAAGCTGGTGGATCGTATAGGAATCGAACCTATAACCCCCTGATTAAGAGTCAGGTGCTCTGCCAGTTGAGCTAACGATCCACCATAAAGCTATGGGGTGAACGAGGGGACTTGAACCCCCAACCTCTGGAGCCACAGTCCAGCGCTCTAACCAATTGAGCTACGCTCACCATCCATAAACTTTGTCTCCATGGCGCGCCTGAGAGGAGTCGAACCCCTGACCTACGGATTAGAAGTCCGTTGCTCTATCCAGCTGAGCTACAGGCGCGTATTTTGTAAAAAAATGGAGCGGGAGACGGGATTCGGACCCGCGACCTACGGCTTGGAAGGCCGTTGCTCTAGCCAGCTGAGCTACTCCCGCGATGTAAAAACTTAAAACTGGTCGGGGTGAAAGGATTCGAACCTTCGACCCCCTGCTCCCAAAGCAGGTGCGCTAACCAGACTGCGCTACACCCCGATTCCGACCTGCGTTATGGAGCATTGTGCAAAGCTTTTGGTGGAGCTGGGGGGATTCGAACCCCCGACCTATTCCGTGCGAAGGAATCGCGCTCCCTCTGCGCCACAGCCCCATCGCATAACGGCGACCATTTTAGTCAGGGAACCATCTATTGTCAAGAGGCAAACTCCATGTTAGTCTCCCTCTACCACATAACGGCGAAGGGAGCCTGTAAGTTATGCCAGTATCCCCTGAAATCATTCCATATCTCACCTTTTCCCTGAAAAAAGCCTTTGAGGGTCAACCCGGAGCGCTTCACGACGTGTCCTGGGGAGATTCCTGGCTCGCTCTGGCTTTCCGCAGGGGAAACTCGGGAAAAAGAGTTTTTTTTCTTTGTTGGGATCCTCTGCGCTACTGCTGTACTCTGGCCCCGGAAAGGGAGATTCAAGCCCTCCTGGAACAGCGGACCGCGGCACTCCCCATAGGCAGGGCGGTAAAGGCCCATCTTTCGGGATCCCGCATGACAGAAATAGAACAGATCCATGAGGACAGAATCCTGCGCTGTACCTTTGAGAAATTGATCGGAGCGGGATTCGTGCAGAAGAAATATCTCCTTCTGGAACTTACGGGGCGGTACAGCAACTGCATTCTTCTCGAGGAGGATCATAAAGTTCTGGAAACCGCAAAACACATTCATCCCGAGGATAACAGCTACCGTCACATCCTGCCGGGGCACCCCTACTCCCCGCCTCCTCCGGGAGCTTTTCTCTCCCTCCGGGACGTTTCCCGGGCTCTTTTACGGGAAGAGGTGGAAAAACTGCGCCGGGCCCGAGGCTTGGGGAAAAATCTCATCAAACATATTATACAACACTATGCGGAACACTCTCCCGAAACCTGGGCGGAAGCCCTTGAAGAGATGAAAAAGGGGGATTTCGAAGGTTTTACCCTCCAGGAAATCCAGGGAGAGCTGACAGTTTTTCCGATGCTCCTTCCGGAGGCCTCGGAGATACCGGAAGGGGAGCTCTTTTCCCGACTCTGGAAAAACTCGGGGGGGGCGCTTCTGAGGCAATCCGTGGAAAGCAAGAAAAAAAAGCTTTCCCGAGAAATTCGCCAGAACCTCAAGCGAACCCGCCATCAAATCCGGGGAATGGAAGAACGCCTGGAACGGGCTCAACATGCGGAGCTATGGAAGAAAAAGGGACAGCTTCTTTTGGGATCCCCGGGAGAGATTCCCCGGGGGGCTTCCTCGGTGGAACTCGAGGATTGGGAACATCCCGGAACCACCCTGATCGTGGAATTGAAAGAAACCTTGGGCGTTTCCGCCAATGCGGAGCGCTATTTCAAAAAATACAAAAAAGCCCGGGGAAGTGTGGAAGAGACACATAAAAAGTTGGAATCCCTGCGCCAGCAGGAGGAAGAGGAAGACACGCTTCTTTCGCTTCTGGAATCCTGCGAAAGCCTGGAAGAGCTCCGGGCCTTCGAGGCCGAGGCTCCAGTACAGAAAACTTTGAAAAAGAAACGGGAAAAAAGCAAAACCAAGGGCGACAATGCCCCTTCCCGTCCCTATCTCGAACTGGATCTTCCTTCCCTGGGGGGACACATTTACCTCGGGATGAACACCCGGGGAAATCGGCGGGTAACTTTCGATCTCGCCAAATCCGGGGATCTCTGGTTTCATGCCCAGAAAATTCCCGGAGCCCATGTTATTTTGCGTTCCTCCCGATCGGAACATCATCCGGAGGCCATTGCCCTGGCGGCATCTTTAGCGGCGTTCTACTCCAAGGGAAAGAACAGTCTCGCTCTTCCGGTAGATTACGCTCCGGTACAGCACGTAAAACACATCCCCGGCAAAGGAATAGCCCACGTACGCTATACCAACTTCTCCACTCTCCGGTCAGAGCCCAAATCTCTCAGCTCTGTTGCTGCAGAATATGCAGAAGCTCCGGATCCAGGGGATCCCGAAAGGACATGAGGCTTCCCGTTCGGGGGTGCTCAAAAGCCAGCTTCCAGGCATGCAGGAAGATGCGCTCCTCCCTATTTCCGGAGGGGCCATAAAGACTGTCCCCCCATAAGGGATGCCCCAAAGAAGCCGCATGAACCCGAATTTGATGAGTTCGTCCGGTGTGGAGAACACACCGGAGAAGCGTAGTTTTTCCATAGCTTTGGAGCACGTGAAAATCTGTCCGGGCAGGCCGGCCATCTGCCACCACCGCCATACAGATTCGCTGATGGGGATGTCTGCCGATGGGAAGATCCACCACGTACTCGGACCAGGGAATGCTTCCGAGAGCCAGGGCAAGATATTCTTTATTTACCCGGCGATCCCGAAAGGCCCGGCTGAGCCGGTCGTGAGCCCACATATTCCGGGCCACCACCATAAGCCCCGAGGTTCCCTGATCGAGACGATGCACGATCCCCGGACGTCTCTGGCCGTTGATCTCGCCAATATCCGGATACCGATGGAGCAAACCATGCACCAGAGTGCCCTCCCAGTTCCCCGGGGCAGGGTGCACCACCACCCCCGAGGGTTTGTGCAATACGATGCAATCCGGATCCTCGAAAAGCACCCGAAAGGGAACCTCTTGAGGAATAATCTCCAAATTTTCCACGGGAGGAAGGTTTACGGTCACTTCCATAGGGGCGAAACATTTCACCGAAGGTTTGATGGCGCAGGAAGGATGCAAACTCACCAAGCCTTTTCGAATGATCTTGGTAGCGTAAGACCGGGAAATACCCACCACCCGGGCCACCAAAGAATCCAGCCGCTCCGACTCGCCCTGCCACCGAAAAACCAGGCTTTTTCCTCCATCGGGAAGCTCTTCATTCTTCAGCCACACCAGGGAATGCTGCACATCTTTCATAAATTCACCATCGCTTCCGGTATAAGTCCCGTTATTTTCCCACGCAAACCAGGAGAGCCGAAAAATTTCCGGCTCCCCTGGAACAAGCATCTTTCGGCATCCCTTTTCCGCTCCGAAGGCTGAAAAAATTTCTCCGGAACGCTGCCGTTCATAGGATCCGTCTTTAGGCTTCCAAAGACTCCATGACCCAGGCGCAACGGGGGCAAAGCCCTTCCTCTCCCCGGGGATCCTCGGTGTACTTCCAGCACCGGGGACATTTGGTTCCCTTCGCGGAAGCCACGACAACGGAAAGCCCGGTCTCCTCATCCTCGTGGAAAAAGGCTCCTTCTCCTCCCGGGGCAGAGGCAGACCAACGGGAAACGATGCAGAACTCCTCCCAGAATTCCGCCTCGTAACTTTCGAGGAGCCCTGCATACTCCTCCGAAGGTTTCACGTATACTACCGCCTCCAGGGAATGCCCGAGAGCTCCGCCGATCCGGGCCTTCTCCAGGGCGCGGCTGACCGCCTGCCGGAGGGTTAGAAGGGCATCCCATTTCTTGAGCAACTCCGGATCTACTACGTCCGTTCGAACCTCGGGCCAAAGCGAAAGGAAAACGCTCTCTTCAAGCTCCGGATCCAGGGTACGCATCTCCTGCCAGATTTCTTCGGCGGTAAAGCTGAGAATCGGGGCAAGAACCTTGGTAAGCCCCAGAAGGAGTTCCCAAATAACCGTCTGGGCACTCCTACGCCGGAGATCTTCGGCCTCGTCCACATAAAGCCGATCCTTGGCGGTATCCAGAAGGATGGAACTCACTTCGTTGACACAGAACTGATGCAGCACGAAGGTAGGCACATGGAATTCGTACTCCTCGAAACCCCGGGTGGCCTTTTCCAGCACCTGCTGCAACCGCATGTAAACCCAGCGATCCAGCTCCGTGAGCTCCTCCAGGGGAACTCTATGCCTGGAAGGATTGAAATCTCCGAGATTTCCCAGAAGGAACCGGGCGGTGTTGCGGATACGCCGGTACATTTCAACCAAATTGGCGATGATGGTTTTGGAGATACGCACATCGTTCCGGTAATCCGTGGAAGCTACCCAAAGCCGGAGGATATCCGCTCCGTAGGTGTCGATAATCTCCTGGGGAGCGATAACATTCCCCAGAGATTTGGACATTTTACGCCCTTCTCCATCCACAATGAACCCATGCGTGAGCACTGCCTTATAGGGAGCCTTATCCTTTATCGCCACCGACGTGAGAAGAGAGGTCTGGAACCAGCCCCGGTGCTGATCGCTTCCTTCAAGATACAGATCCGCGGGCCAGCGGAGATCCTCCCGGGTTTCCAACACTCCGATGTGGCTGATACCGGAATCGAACCACACGTCCATGATATCCCGATCCTTTACGAGATGCTTTCCCTTGCACTCGGGACAGAAGGCAAGATCTCCCAGAAGTTCTTCGGGAGAAGCGGTCCACCAGAAGTTACTTCCATGGGTGCGAACCTTTTCCTGCACCTTTCGCACCCGGTCTCCCGTAAGCACCAGGGCGCCGCAATCTTTGCAATAGAAAGCGGGAATAGGAATTCCCCATATGCGCTGCCGGCTGATACACCAATCCGAGCGCTCCCGCACCATGTTGGAGATCCGGTCCTTTCCCCATGCGGGAATCCACTGAACGTTGTCGATCTCCTGAAGAGCCTTTTCCCGGAAAGCCTCTACCGAAACGAACCACTGCTCGGTGGAACGGAAAATAACGGGTTTTTTACAACGCCAGCAATGAGGATAGGAGTGAGTGATGCTATGGCTTCTCAGGAGAGCACCACTTTCCTGCAGGGTCTGCAAAATAAGCTTCGAGGCCTCCTCGAGGGAAAGGTTTTCTACCAAAGGAGTGCCGGGTTTGAAATACCCTTTATCGTCCACGGGGTTATATACTTTCAAATCGTAACGGATTCCAGTCTCGAAGTCTTCCACTCCATGCCCCGGAGCGGTGTGAACACACCCCGTTCCCTGATCCAGGATGACGTAATCCGCCAGCACCAGGGGCACCACCCGTTCGGAAATAAAGGGATGCCGGGCCTTGGCATGCTCCGCCTGCCGTCCTGCAAAAGTTTTGAGAATAGAAGAAACCTGGAGCCCTGTCTCCTTGCAGAAAGAATCCAGAAGCTCCTTGGCCACCAGGAACTTGCGGCCATCCTCCATCAGCGCCACCACGTATTCGTAGGAAGGATGGAGAGCCACCGCCATGCTGGCAGGAAGAGTCCAGGGAGTAGTGGTCCAGATCACCACGTAAAGATTTTCGTAATCCTTCTCCTCGAGCCCCCTTACTCCTTCCAGAAGAGGATACGCCACAAAAATGGAGGGAGATTTTTCGTCCTCATATTCGATTTCTGCCGTGGCAAGGGCAGTCTGACAATCGATACACCAGTAAACCGGTTTATGCCCCTTGTAAACGAGCCCCCGATCCACCATATCCGCGAAAACACCCAGCTGAGCCGCTTCGTACTCGGGTTTGAAAGTGATATAGGGGTTCTCCCAATCTCCCAGCCCTCCGAGGCGGCGAAATTCGCCCCGCTGCACGTCGATAAATTTTTCTGCATAGGCCTGGCACCGTTCCCGAAGCTCCTCGGGAGGAAGATCCTCCTTGTGCTTCCCCTCTTCTTTGAGCACCCGAAGCTCTATGGGAAGCCCATGGGTATCCCATCCCGGGACATAGGGAGAACGGTATCCCCGCATCCATTTATACTTAGGAATGAAATCCTTGAGAATTTTATTGAAAGCCGTGCCGATATGGATATGCCCGTTCGCATAGGGAGGTCCGTCATGAAGAATGAAAAGTTCTCCCTCGGTACGCTGCGTCAATTTGCCGTAAATCTCCCGTTCCTCCCAGAACGAAAGAAAATCCGGTTCCCGCTTGGCCAGGTTCGCCCGCATGGGGAATCCCGTTTTCGGCAAATTCAAGGTATTCTTGTAGTCCTTTGCCATGCTCTATCTCCTCCAGTTCATCAATACAGGTCTGCCGCTCCGTCGGGAAGGAGCGGCAGAAAGATCCTGTCTAGTATAGTACAAAAAAAGAGATTTTAAAGAATCTCAAAGAGATAAAGTCTCCTTTTCTTTTTATCCCGGAATTCTCAAGAAGCCCGGGGAGTCAAACTTTTCTTCTCCCGCATAGTCTGTATCAAGTGCAGGAAGATGAGTACCCCCAACCCCGTGGCATCGGTTACCAGCCCGGGGACGAGAAGTCCCAAGGCTCCGGCCATGGCGACAAGCCGCAGCCAGAGAGGCATGGAAACCTTGTAAAAGCCCACGGTGCTCATCCCCAGGAGGAACACTCCCATCAAGGCGGTCATGAGAGCCATGGCATACCGGAAGGGTACCATTTTCGCGAGAACCAATCCCGCCACGCAGAGAATTCCCACTCCCGCGAGAACCGCACCGATGGTCCGAGCCCGGGAAGATTTCTCTTTGTTGATTGCCGTAAGCGCGGAGAGACCGAAAAGAATCACCGCGAGGATGGTGAAGAAAGCTCCCTTGAGAGAAACTCCCACCAGCACCAGCATGGGATTGAAAACGTAAATATAGGGTACCAGGAAGCCCGCAAGAGCCAGCTTTACCGCGGTCATTCCCGTTTTCATGGGATCGTCCCCGGCAATACCTGCTCCGGCATAAGCCGCCAACGCCACGGGAGGGCTGAGATCCGCTGCGATACCGAAGTACAGTACGAACATATAGGCCGCCATGGGAGGCACCCCCAGTTTGAAGAGGGCAGGTGCCGCCATGGTACTGGTGACGATAAAGTTCGCCGTGGTGGGAAGCCCCGCCCCGAGAAGAATACAGGCCACCATGGTGAGAAGCAGGGTGGGAAGCATGAGTCCTCCGGCGATCTTCACGATGGCGTTGGCGATGGAAAGCCCCAACCCTGTAAGAGTGGCGGTACCCACCACGATCCCCACGGTGGCACAGGCACAGGCCACACCGAGAGCTCCCCGGGCTCCTCCATCCAGGGCGGAGATGAATTTCATGGGGGTAAGCCGGGTTTCCTTGCGGAAATAGGAGACCGCAACGGTAATGACGATGCCGTTAAAGGCTGCCTTGAGAGGGGTGAACCCTGCGATGAGGTAGTAAATGATTCCGATAAGAGGAATCAGCAGATGTCCCCGCTGCTTGAGAAGAGGTATGATCAGGGGAAGCCGCTCTTTAGGAAGCCCCTTGAGCCCCAGCCGCGCGGCTTCGAAATGCACCTGCACCAACACTGCGAAATAGTAGAGCAAAGCGGGAACGATGGCTGCTGCTGCCACATGGAGATAGGGGACCTCCATCATGGTAGCCATGATAAACGCAGCGGCTCCCATAACGGGGGGCATGATCTGTCCTCCCGTGGAGGCCACGGCTTCCACGGCCCCCGCAAAGTGCGGTTTATATCCCACACTCTTCATAAGCGGAATGGTAAACATCCCGGTAGTACAGACGTTGGCCACGGAAGATCCCGAGATGGAACCCATAAGGCCGGAGCTGAGCACCGCTACCTTGGCGGGCCCCCCCGTGGAATGGCCTGCCAGGGCCATGGCGAGATCGATGATGAAACGTCCCATACCGGTCTGCTCCAAAAAGGTCCCGAAGAGTATGAACATGAACACGAAGGTGGAGGAAACCGCCAGGGGGGTTCCGAAAATACCCTCGGTTCCCATGTACATATGGTTGATGATTCGGGAAACGGTATATCCCCGGTGGGCGAAAAGCCCCGGAAAATGCCGCCCGAAATAACAGTACAGCAAAAAGCATATGGCGATGATGGGAAGCACCGGATTGGACACCCGCCTGGTGGCTTCCAGAATGAGGGCTATTCCCAGAACCCCTACCACGAGATCTTGAGTCGTGGGAAGGCCGGGACGCATGATAAGCTCGTTGAAATAGAGCACGTGATAAAAAACGCAGTAAAAGGCGATACCCGCAAGCAGGAAATCGTACCAGGGAATTTTCGTCATGGAAGATTTCTTGCACGCAGGATACAGGAAAAAGACCAAAACCAGCACAAAGGAAAGGTGCACGGATCGCTGTTTCAGAGCGTTCAAAAGGCCAAATCCCGCCGTGTAGAGATGAAAGAGAGAGAGCCCTACCGCGATCAACAGCACCAGTTTGCCCGCCCATCCCGCAAGCTGCCGGAACCGGGCCTCGGTATCGAACTGCCGTCGCAGCTCATCGAGATCTATCTGGCTTGTTTCTTCCTGAGGCTCTCCCACGGGTTCTTCGTATTTTTTCTGTATTTCCTCAGTCATAATTTCCCCCCACCTATAATTTCGCTTTCCAGAATTTTACTACACCGGAACAATTCGAAGAGCCCTTCCCCGCAATGTCGGGGGGTCCTTCAAAACACTCACGCCACATCCAAACGCATCACCCCTCTGCATCAAGAAAAAAGAGACTCCCACCATGCAAACAGAAGAGAAGTCTCCCGAACTCGTAATGTCACTGGCTTTCCCGGAAATTCCCGAAAAAGATCCCAGGAAGCGATTTTCGGAAGTTCAAGCTGATTTTGTCCGAATTCCTCGTTGCCTATCCGAAGAAAAATCGAAGGATATCCTGCTCCGCCCCCTCGAAAATGCATCCAACAAGGGCTCTGGAAAAAAATCCCCCGGGAACGCTTGAGAAAGGGAAGCCCCGCATTGTGGGATCGCACCCGCTCTTCCCACTGCCACAACATGCCGGAAGAAGCATAGTACTCGTCCTCCACGGGAGTTTTTTCCACCGAATGAATGTATCTGGTTATTATGGGCTGTGAAGGAACCAAAGATTGAGAGACAAACACCTTCGGCGCCTCCCTTCGCTCCTCGAGAATCAGTACGGGAACGGGGACACAGCAAAAGTATAAAATTCCGGCGGTAAAAAATGCCCTCACACAAAACCGAAAAAGTCTTTTTTCTCCACTTTTCATATTCTTCCCCCGCAATCCCCGGGCAGGAAGTCTCGAGAAACGGCGGAAGAAAAACTCTTTGCCAAAACAGTTTTCCCTCCACATACAGTAATAGCAAAAGCATAGTTTGAAAATAGGGGAAAAAGGGTTTTTCTCATATTTCTTTTACAACGTTCCTCTCTCATTACACGGCTCCCGAAATCTCCGCTTTCATTCTGACGATGAAGTAATTCACAATAATTTCTTGAAATGAAGGATTTCTTTCCGGGAAGCCCTTTTGGAAACGGAGATTTCCATAAAATTTTAAAGGGAAAAAACTCTTTCTTTTCTTGATACGGGAATCCCCTCGAAAAGAAAAAATGATGAGTCCAAGGCCTCGAAACGGAAAGAAAAAAGACATGGTTCTTACAAAAAAAGGGGTTCGCACATTTGGTACCGAAACTAACTGAAGAAGGGTACACTAATCTGGAGGAGAGTGTCAACCAAAAAACTTTTCTTTCGCTTGAAAAAACCGTAGCTCCAAAAAAGACCATATGCTCTGAAAAAAGCATTTTTTTTCAACATTCCGACACAAAAAACGCAAAGGTTTTCAATCCGCCTATCTCTGGAGGAGGAACTCGCAGCTCCTTTGCTTTACAATATGAAGATCCCGGACATAGAGAAAGGAGCAAAAAATGAACGTCCCTTCTACACGACAACCCATCCATGTCACTCTACCGAAAAAGCCGAAAGCCCGGGCCTTCCGGCGAGGAGCCAAGTCGGTACTCCCTATTTTATTGGGAGTTTTCCCCTTTTCCCTTGTCTTGGGGTTCGCCATGAAAGAAACCGGACTCTCACCCCTGCAAACCGTTTCCTTCGCGGCATCGGTTCTGGCAGGGACCGCCCAGTTGGCCACGGTGCAGCTCTATGCGGAGGCCGCTCCGGGGATTCTTATCGTGCTCACCGCCCTGACGATCAATCTCCGCTACGCCATGTACGGGCTCTCCATGGAACCCCTGGTACGGGAAAAATCCATTCTCACGAGGATTTTCTACGCTTACATCATGTCCGATCAGTCCTATGCCTTTACCATGGCGGAAGCGGAAGAACATCCTTCGGAGCAGCATATCACCTGGTTTTTTCTCGGAGCTTCCCTGGTGCTCTATTTTTTCTGGCAGACCGGTATAGGTCTCGGCTACGTTCTTGGAAGTGTCATCCCCTCGTGGCTTCCTCTGGATTTCACCATTCCCCTGGTTTTCATGTCGCTCCTGGTGCCTCACCTCAAAGGCAGCAAACGCCAATTCGCCGCAGGAACCGCCGCCTTGGCTTCCCTCGTATTGGTCCCGTTGCTTCCTCTGCAATCAGGGCTTCTGGCATCCATTCTCATCGGCATGGGGTCCGGCATCCTCTATGAAAAACACACCAAGGCCTCCAAAAAAGAGCAAAAGGAGTCAAAATCATGAGATATTACGCCATCATTTTCGGCGTCGCCCTGGGAAGCCTCTTTATCAAAAGCATCTTTCTCTGCGGGTTCTCCTCCCACCGGCTTCCCTCCTGGATCACGGAAAACCTGGACCTCATTCCTCCTGCGGTTCTGGCCGGGCTGGTAGCTCCCGCCCTGGTATACGCCAAAACACCCGAGGGATTGGAAGTCTATCTTCCCAAAATTCTTGCGGGAGCGGGAGCTTTCTGGATAGCCCTGCGCGGAAAAAACGTTCTCTATACCATTCTCGCAGGAATGATCCTCTTGGGAATTTTCTCCCGGTTTCCGGGATGATTCGCCGGGCTTACCGAAGATCTTTCCAGCTCGGAAGTCCTCCCAGGGATTCGGTTTCCCGCACCGCCCGAAGCACCGCCTCCTCCATAACCCGAGCAGCAAGAAGCCCCACCACGCTGAGATCCGCCTCAAGAGCTCCCGTGGAAAGGGCAAAAACCGTATCCCCGTCGAACATGGTATGGGCGGGGCGAATGGTACGGGCATAGCCGTTCTGGGCCATGGAAGCCAATTTCGAAGTTTGGCTTTTGGAAAAAGCCGCATTGGTAACCACCATACCGATGGTAGTGTTGCCGGTGAAGGGATTCCCCTTTTTATTCCAGCAGGAAATCATGGCTTCCTCCGCATCCAGAATGGTATGCCCCTCTTCTTCCAGGCATCCTGCCAGAAATTCTCCGGTTTGGGGATCCCGAATATTTCCAAGAGGATTCACTGCCACGAGAGCGCCGACCTGAAGCTCTTCCACCTGTAAGGCATGGGCACCAAGGCCGCTCTTCATGGCCCGATTCATGCCGAAAACCTTGCCAAGAGTAGCTCCGGTTCCAGCTCCCACGTTTCCTTCCAAGGTCTCCCGATTATTCGCGTTACAACACGCCCGGTATCCCATCTCCCGATCCGGCCGCACCCCGGGATCTCCGAAAGGGAGATCGAAAAGTACCGCTCCGCAAACGATGGGCACCCTTGCTACCTGCACGTCGAAACCAAAGCCCTTTTCTTCGAGATAAGCCATAATTCCCGTTCCCGCATCAAGGCCGAAGGCACTTCCTCCGGCCAGAAAAACTCCGTGCACTTTTTCCACGAGATTCACCGGGTTCAGGAGATCCGTCTCTCTCGTTCCAGGGGCTCCTCCCCGAACATCCACTCCTCCTACCGCCCCTTCGGGACAGAGCAGCACAGAGACCCCGGTACCCCCCCGAAGATCCTGAGCATGCCCCACTAGGATCCCTTCGATTTCGTGAAACGGTATGACTTTCACCTTTTGCTTCCTCCTTCCAGAGCATCGCTGTCTCCTTCAAGATCTTTCCGACACGGGCAAGACCTTTCAAAAAACAGGCCCAGAGACCCGGCATCCTCTCGAGAGCACCTACAGTTTGTACAGTACGCCAACCTGAGGATACGAGAAAGGCCGCCTCGCGAAAACCTCCGTCTCTCGAAAACCGATGTGTGGGAATATCGGTTTTCTAAAAGGCAGAATATGGTTTTCCGGGAGCGCGGCCTGTAAAATCCATAGACAAGAATACGCCGAAGATACTGGCGGAGGCGAGTGGGAATCGAACCCACCGAGGCCGGCTGAACCGACCCCCACCAGGTTTGAAGCCTGGACGCAGCACCAGCTACGAAGCGCCTCCTCTTGAGCACAAGCTATTCTAAGGGGTTCGCCCTTCCTTGTCCAGATCTTTTTTAACTCTTTCCGCCTTTTTACGCATGCGATGCAGAGCGTTCTCCACTTTCTTGATAGGCCACTCCAGGATCTCCGCCGCAGATTTGGGAGTGCCCGTGGCAAAAACCGCATCGAGTACCGCCGTTTCCAGCGGAGAGAGTACCGACACAAGGGCGGCAAGGAACTCCTTGTCCTCGAGGCGTTCTTCGGGGGAAAAGGCCTTTCCGGGAAGAGCCAGGGCACGCATCTTCTCCTCCAATTTCCGGGGGCGCCCCCGTTTACGCAAAAAAGAGAGCATGGCATTCACCATACAGGTTTTAGCAAAGCCTCCGAGACTGCCCCGTTGAGGATCATAGGAGGCAAGCCCCCGATAGAGCCCGATAAGCCCCTCCTGAACGAGATCATCCTCCAGATATTCATCTCCTCCCCCGAAAATCCGTGCTTTCTTGCGGGCAAAGGGAAGATAGGCCGCAAGATATTCCTCCATTCGGTAGGAATCACAATCCATGGGGCTGCACTTTTTTTCTGAAACCTCTCTTCTGGTATCATGGTTCACGACAAATCACCACTTCACACTCTGCATGTCCGTCCTCACTCAAACTTTGCGGAAAGGATACATACTCATGGAAAATCGTTCTCTTTCGCACCTTCTCGGCAACCACCTCCGGAACTCGGAATTCCGGCTTTCAGAAAGCCAGGCTCAGGACCTGGCAACCGCTTCGGGAACCTCCTTGAAAGAAGTGCACCGGGAAGCTCTTCACAAATCCTGCGTTCCTTCGAGATATGCCCGAAATATGGGTATTTTCGGCATTTCCGGACAGATGAAACTCCTCTCCTCCAAAGTTCTCGTGGTAGGTTGCGGCGGTCTGGGGACCTGGGTTATCGAAATCTGCGCCCGGGCGGGAATAGGAGAACTTCATCTCCTGGATGGGGACGTTTTCGAGGAGACCAATCTCAACCGCCAGCTCTACTGTACCCCTGGTAACTTGGGAAAATCCAAGGCCCAAGAGGCGGCCGAGAGAGTTTCTCTCGTCAATCCCGCCTGCGAAGCACATCCTCTTTTTCTGCGCCTTACCGAAGAAAACGCCTCCTCTCTTCTCCGGGGAAAGAATGCCGCCGTGGATGCCTTGGACAACAATTCCAGCCGGGAAATTCTTTTCCGGCACGCCCGGAAAGAGGGGGTTCCCGTAATCCACGGAGCCGTAGGAGGCATGTGGGGGCAGTGCGGCATCCTTTTTCCCGAAGATCCTTCGCTGCTGGACTTTTTTGCCTCTCCCGGAGAGGAACTCCCCGAAGGAGGAGCGGAAAAAGAAAAAGGAAATCCTCCCTGCACGGTGGCCTCCATCGGAGCTCTTCAAGCTACTCTGCTTCTCAAGCTTCTTACAGGAGAAAAGATTTACAAGCGGCGCTATTGGTGGCTGGATTTTCAGGAGGAGCTCGTGGAATTCCTCAAGATTTAACCTGAGAGAAGCCTCTCGGACTTTCCCTTTCAGGCAAGTTTTCTCAAAAAGGCCCGGAGAAGTTTTTCCAGGGATGCCGCGGCTTTACCTACTTCTTCCAGCACTTCTTCGTGAGTGAGAGGATTCGGAGTAATTCCCGCAGCATAGTTCGCCACGCAGGAGATAGCGCAGGTGGGGATGTTCATGTGCGAAGCCACCAGAGCCTCGGGGACCGTGGACATACCCACCACGTCCGCTCCGAGAATCCGGGCCATACGAATTTCCGCGGGAGTCTCGAAGGAGGGTCCCGAGAAAGCCACGTATACTCCCCTCTTCAGAGGAACTCCCGTTTCCAGAGAGCTTTCTTCGAGAAGCGCCAGAAGCTCCTTACGATACACGTTCCCCGCATCGGAAAAACGGGGACCCCAATCATCCTCGTTGGGCCCCATGAGAGGATTTCTCCCCAGGAGATTGATATGGTCGTAAAGGGCCACGAGATCCCCCGGGAGCAAACCGAGATCGATCCCCCCGGAAGCGTTGGTAAGCACCAAATTTTTCGCCTTCAGCACCCCGAAGACCCGCACTGGAAAGGTTACCTCCTCCATGGAGTATCCCTCGTAATAATGGACTCGCCCCTGCATGACGATCACCTGACGTCCTTCGAGAAGACCGCAAACCAACCGCCCGGAATGTCCCGGAGCCGTAGAAACCGGCCAATGGGGAATCTCTCCGTAGGGAAGCACCACCTGGTTTTCCACCGCCTCCGCCACGCCTCCCAGGCCGGAACCGAGCACCAGCACCGCTTCGGGAGACTGGGGAAAGGCTTTCTGAATTGTTCGGGCCGCTTCTTCCACCTTTTCACGATAGGTCATTTTCACAATACCCCTCTCCAAAACATTTTTTGACGAATACAGGAACAGGAAAAACGATCATTATCCTGAACTGCTCGCTTTATTCTTTTTTTCCCAATACACCTCTAGGATGACACTGATCATAGACGTTCCGGAGCTCCACATCAAGATGCGTGTATTGTTCGGTAGTATTGATGGAGGAATGTCCCACGATCTCCTGCAGAGTACGAAGATCCACCCCCCGCCGAAGAAGATGCGTGGCAAAGGAGTGTCGCAAAATATGGGGATAAAGCCTTTTTTCGGGAATTCCCGCAAGTTTTCCTCTTTTCCGGACGATTCTCCAGAGATCCTCCCTTCCCAGAGGGTTCCCATGATGAGAGAGAAAAACCTCCGGTACCCCCCGGGGCTTCACGCTTTCCCGCCCTTTTTCGATATATTCCAGGACTGCGGTTACCACGTTTCCCACAAAGGGCACCATCCGCTCCTTACTTCCCTTGCCCCGTATCCGAAGAAGCCGGTTTCCCTGGTTGAGATCCTCCAGCCTTACCGACACCGCCTCGGAAGCCCGTAACCCGCAGCCGTAACACAGCTCGAGGAGCCCCCGATCCCGAAGCGCGAAATATTCCTTACCTTTTCTGCAAGCATCCAGAAGCCGGACCACTTCGGATTCCGTAAGAATACGAGGAAGTCGCCTTCCTTTTTTAGGAAGTTCCGGCTTCCACGCTCCGGTTTCCACAATTCCCTCGTCCATAAGAAAACGGCTCCAGGAACGCAAAGCCGCGAGGCGACGCTGGACGGTGCTTTTTGAAAGCCCCTGAAGATGCATTTCCCTGGAAAAACCGTTGGCATACTCCGGAGCTACCGGATAGAGAGGGAGCTCTCTTTTGTTGCAGAAGGATTCCCAGTTCTCCAAATCCCTTGCGTAGGCATCTACGGTATGAAAGCTCATTCCCCGTTCCAGCAGGAGATAATCCAGGAAATTCGCGATATCCGGATTTGAGGACGTTTCTTTCACGGAAAGGCCTCCTTCTTGATGGGCGCAACTCTTTAGAGGAACGATTCTACAGCTTTTCGAGTATACCCCAGAAAAGACACGAAAAGAACCGGCATTCCCGAAGGTTTGCCGGTTCTTCCGTTGTTTTTGGAGCACTTCCGCAAGGGATTCTCTCTTTTTCAGGAGAAGAAAAGATCCTTGCGGGCAAGATACCAGTAGAGGGCCACCAGGGTTTTACCATCCCGGATTTCTCCCTTTTCCAGGGCTTTGAGAATAGTTTCCCGGTTCCAGGTTTCCACCAAGATGGTTTCATCTTCGTCCCCTTCCAAAGGAGAGGGAAAAAGCCCCGAAGCAAAAAAGAGGAAAATCTCTTCATCACAGAAACCGGGAGAAGTATAAAAACGGGCTATTTCACCCATTTCCCGGGCATCCATGCCAACTTCCTCCCGGAGCTCTCGATGAGCCGTCTTCAGAGGATCTTCCCCCGGCTCCACAACCCCCGCAGGGACTTCAAGTATGGCTGCTCCCACAGGATAGCGATGCTGCCGGACGAAAAGGATTTCATTTCTTTCGTTTTCCGCAAGAATACAGACCGCCTGGCGATGCTCCACCACCTCCCGGAGAGAGGTTTTTCCCGAAGGGAGAAGCACCGTATCGGTTCGAAGGTTCAAGATCTTGCCGGAGTAAATGGTTTCCGTAGAAAGTTGTCGCTCAAAGGCAAAAATGGAAACAACAACTCCTTACTTTTTGCCGAGCTCTCGCCCAAGGGCGAAGGCCTTGACGTTGAGGTCCAGAAGATGGGCCTTCTTTTTACCGAGTTTCTCCTTGAGAGTATCCAGGCATACCTCGGGATTCACGAGATCCGTAGCCTCCGCAAGTGCTCCAAGAACAATTACGTTGGCCACCTTGTCGTTACCGAGTTCCAGAGCCTTGCTGTTGGCAGGCACGGGAAGCACCTTGACATCCTCCCGGGGGTTCTCGTAACGCACCAAGTCTTCGTTGTAAATCAACACTCCTCCGGGTTTGAGAGCGTTTTCAAATTTTTCGAGAGAGGGCTGGTTCATGATAACCACCACGTCCGCCTCAGTCACCACGGGAGAAGCGATTTCATCATCACTCAGAACCACGCTGCAGTTGGCGGTTCCTCCACGCATCTCAGGGCCATAAGAAGGAATCCACGTAACGTTCCGCCCCTCCCCCATGGCGGTGTAGGCCACGAGCTGTCCCATGGTAAGCACGCCCTGGCCGCCAAATCCTGCGGCGATCAAACTGCGAGAAAACGCTGCCATTAGCCTTTCACCTCCCCATCGGGAACCTTGAATTCTCCAAGAGGATAATAGGGGATCATCTTTTCTTCTACCCAGTCGGCCGCATCCACGGGACGCATTCCCCAGTTGGTAGGGCAGGTAGAGAGAAGTTCCACCATGGAGAAGCCCTTGCCGTCAATCTGCGTCTGGAAGGCTTTCCGCACCGCCGCTTTGGCTTTGGGAACATATTTGGGCTTCGCCACGCAAGCCCGGGCAATGTATCCCGGAGCCGCCAGGGTAGCGAGCATCTCGGAAACCCTCAGGGGATAACCGTTCACTCCAGGATCCCGACCAAAGGGGCAGGTTGTAGCTTTTTGTTGAAGAAGGGTGGTAGGAGCCATCTGTCCACCGGTCATACCGTAAATGGCATTATTGATAAAAATCACCGTTATATGCTCTCCTCGGTTTGCGGCATGTACGATCTCCGCCATACCGATGGAGGCAAGATCCCCATCTCCCTGATAGGTAAAGCCGATCATCTCGGGACGCACTCTCTTGGCGGCGGAAGCTACTGCAGGAGCTCTGCCGTGAGCGGCCTCGTACATATCGGTGTTGATGTAGTTGTACAGAAAAACCGAGCACCCCACCGGAGCGACTCCGAAGGTTCTCTCCTGGATTCCCAGTTCGTCGATCACCTCCGCCACAATACGATGAGCCACCCCGTGAGTACATCCCGGGCAATAATGGGTTATGACGTCGTACATGGATTTGGGGCGTTCGAAAATTTTCACTTCACTCATATCTATTCCCCCCTACCCTGCGATCTTCCGGATCTGATCCTCGATTTCCTTCACCGAGGGAGCGATACCACCGCACCGGCCAAAGAAGGAAATGGGAATGTCCTTACCAACCCCGATTTTGACATCGTCGATCATCTGTCCCATGCTCATCTCCACCACAAGTACGTTTTTGACACTCTTCGGAAGGGCGTCAAAAGGAGCGTAAGGGAAGGGGAAAAGGGTAATGGGGCGAATCATTCCGACAGGAATGCCTTCCTCACGAAGGTTGATAATGGCAGAGCGGGCAATGCGTGCGGTAGTTCCATAAGCGGTAAGCACGATTTCCGCATCTTCCATCTGGTAGCTCTCATAACGCACTTCATTTTGCGCCATGGCTTCGTATTTTCTGTGAAGCTTGTGATTATGCTGCTCCAATTCTTCGGGATCGAGATAGAGGCTCTTCACGAGAGCCCGCTTGCCCCGCTGTCCCATATATCCTATCGCCCATTCTTCGGGCTTGGAGGATTCCTTTATGGGGCACTCCTTGAATTCCACCGCTTCCATCATCTGCCCCATGAAACCGTCTCCGAGAAGCATGACGGGGTTCCGGTACTTTTCCGCCAGCTCGAAAGCCAGCATGGTAAGATCTACCCCCTCCTGGAGGGTACTTGGAGCAAGTACGAGAAGGCGATAATCCCCGTGACCGCCTCCCTTGGTCGCCTGGAAATAATCGGACTGAGCGGGAAGGATGCCGCCGAGACCGGGACCTCCCCGTACGATGTTCATAATGACACAGGGAAGTTCAGCTCCCGCGACATAGCTGATCCCCTCGGCCATAAGAGAAATACCCGGGCTTGACGAGGAGGTCATCACTCGTTTCCCCGTTCCAGCTCCTCCGAACACCATGTTGATGGACGCCACTTCACTCTCCGCCTGAAGATAAACTCCTCCGACTTCGGGAAGATGACGGGACATGTATTCAGGAATTTCGTTCTGGGGAGTAATGGGATAGCCGAAGAAATAGTGGCATCCCGCCCGAATAGCGGCTTCCGCCAATGCTTCGTTACCTTTCATTAACATACGCTCTGCCATGATGACTTCACCTCCTTATTCGTCGATACGGTAGACTTCGATAGCCACGTCAGGGCATGCCATGGCACACATAGCACAGGCGATACACCCTTCTTTGAACTGTTCCACCGGTTTGAATCCGCGATTGTTAATCCGGTCTGATATGCGAAGCACCTTTACCGGACAGGCTGCCACGCAAAGTCCGCAGCTTTTGCACCGGTCTTCGAGCACTACGATACGACCCTTAGCCATTCACCACACCTCTTTCCCAAGGTAAAAGAATTGTACGACGCAAAGGCCAGAGAGGGACCCCCTCCAGCTCTTCTGCACAATCAAAGGATTGCCGCCACAAATCTTTGTCCACCGCCGCACAGAGCAGCGGAAGCTCCAAACGCGCCGAAGCCTCGCGGCAAAGAGCAATGCCCCGAAGCACATCTTCTCTTCGGGTTTCTTTCATGAAATGAGTATTGCTGATCAAAGCGGTAAGAGGAAGCTCGGCTACTCTAGACAGTCTTTCTGAGAGGGAACAAAGGGCATCCACAGAAGATGCCAAAGGACGGGAAGCATTTACGACCATAAGAAGAGAATATCCTGCAGCGCTTATTTCCGGGGCAAATTGAGTAAGCGCCATGGCTCCCCGTTCATCTCCTCCTACATCGAGGAAAAGCCGCATATCTCCTGCGATAGCTCTTCCAACGGAAGGAGAAAGAGCTGGGATATCTCCCCAACGGGTAGATCCTGGAGGGTTTATTACGGAAAAACCCTCATCTTCGAGAATTTCCGTAATTTCACGAACCGAAAAATAGGGATTGATAATGTCGATATCTGCCAGGGTTACTTTTTCCCCGGCAAGCTTAAAAAGTCGGGCGAGATTAACGAGGCATTCGGATTTCCCGGACCCCAGAGCACCTACGACTCCGATAATACGCCGGGGAAGGAGATCCCGAAAACACCTCTCGATAATGCCATCTACGTCAAGATCACTTTCCAAACAGGACATCCTCCTTTATGCGCACTCCCCGAGCCCAGGAAGCTGCATCCTGGCGCGCCTTGCCCTGATACTGTACCTCCAGAAGCCGTATCGCTCCCGAAGCACAAGCCACCACAGGATACCCTTCAGAAAGGGCTATCACTCTTCCGGGCTCTCCTCTTTCTAAACTCTGCTGGGTCTTCCAAATTTTTAAACGTTTCCCCTGAAATTCCGTATAGGCGGAAGGCGCAGGATTGAGCGCACGCACCTTGTTATGTACGGACGCGGCGGAACTATTCCAATCTATCCGAAGCTCCTCTTTGGCAATTTTCGGAGCATAGATAGCATCTTCTTCGTTCTGCAACCGGAAAGGACATTGTTCACGCCTTAGCAATTGTAAAACATTCAAAAGATTTTTTCCACCCCTTTCCGCTAAAGAGGTGAAAAGGTCTCCTGAGGTAGCTTCTTCGGAAACGACAAAAACTTCCTGGTGCAGGATAGGCCCTGCATCCATAGCCTCGGTCAGACGAAATACGGTAACCCCCGTAGAGGAAACACCATCCATAAGGGCTCGTTGAATAGGAGCGGCTCCACGATACCGGGGAAGCAGAGAAGGATGAACGTTAAGGCAGCCCCAGGCAGGAGCGGAAAGATAGGGTTCCCAGATAAGCTGGCCGAAATCGACGACCACAAAAGCCTGAGGAGGATTTTCGGAAAGCTCCCTCAAAAGGGCCTCGTCCCGGTTGATATTTTCCGTGTGGTGCAGGGAAAATCCCAATTTTCGAGCTCCCTCATCCACCGGCGTGTTTCGAAGAAGCATTTTTCGTCCTCCAGGACGGGGAGGGAGGGTAATAACCTTGGAAAAATGTACAGAAAGGCTCCCCAAAGTTTCCAGGCAAAGGGCTGCAAAGTTTCCCGTTCCTGCAAACCAGAGAGAAAAATCCTGATGACACATGAGAGGACACCTCCATACCGGCACATTTTCAATGCATGTGCCAAAGGTGGTTCGAGAAATTCTTCCGGAGAGACACTGCGAGGCGCGTTGCCTTGCAAGCTATGCGTTGTCGGAGGATTCCCGTTTTTTCAGCTTTCGCTTTATCATTCCCCGTTTAAGGGAAGAAAGATGATCGATGAGAAGCACGCCGTCGAGATGATCGATCTCATGAGAAAGAGCTCGAGCCAAAAGGCCGGTTCCTTCCACCGTATAGGCTTCTCCCCGCTCGTTCAGGGCCCGAACTTTTATCCATTCCGGACGGCACACCTTTTCGAAGATTCCGGGGAAACTGAGACATCCCTCTTCATCCACCTGCTCTCCGCGCTCTTCCAATATCTCCGGGTTTACAAGAACATAACGATTTTCTTTGATCTGGATTACCGCAAACCGCAGGGGAAGTCCTATCTGGGGTCCCGCAAGTCCCACTCCGTCATGAGCAAGCATGGAATCCCACATATCTTCCAGGAGTTCTCCCAGGGAGTCCCCAAAATCCTGAATAGGCTCCGTTTTTTTTCGCAGAACCGGATCCGGAAAAACCCGAATTTCCCGTACCGCCATAACATATCACCTCACAAAAATCACGGAAAGGCCGCCGCATGAAACACACGGCGGCCTTTCTCGAAATCAGGAAAGGAGCTTCTATTCCTTGTCTTCCATTTTCTTGTTGAATACGTCTCCCCATACATCTCCCAGGGTAACCGCCGTCTCTTCCTGGGGGAATGAGGCAGCCGCATCCTTCCGGCCTCCCCGATTGCCCCGGGGGCGCCGATTTTCCCTCTCCCGGGGAGCGGAAAAACGATCCTGCTGTCCTTCGCCCTCGTCCCGAGGATGTTCGAGAGGTGCCTGAAGCGCGCTCAAACTCAAGCGGATGCGCCGCTCCTTGGGGT
>Ga0116164_10000193_pt1 | contig 58385 bp, 51 predicted proteins | sample AD_UKC109_MetaG_FD_89888 | JGI IMG/M metagenome (GOLD analysis project Ga0116164, IMG submission 89888) | Active sludge microbial communities of municipal wastewater-treating anaerobic digesters from Hong Kong - AD_UKC109_MetaG | ecosystem: Engineered > Bioreactor > Anaerobic > Digestate... | reverse complement strand
CGATTTGTTGGATGGGGATGAGGCGCCGAACGGCAGCGTAAAGATAACTGCAACAAACGGGGTTGCGGCCTTCGCCCTCTTTTATGATACCGAGAAGAGAGCCGACGGAAGCTGCTACGCCGGGGTGAACGCGGTTGACCCGGCAAAATAAAGGAAGCAGATCGACCAAATATTAGATTGCAGGAATGTTAATATCGATTCAGGGCTGGAATCTGCAATATCCGTCTTTGATCTCCATCTGCATGAAATCTTCGGCACATACAACGTTGCCATTGTAGGTCTTTCTGCACTGTGCCTCGATATCAATCTTATCGCAATCAGGGTAAAAATGGGTGAGGACGAGATTCTCTACTCCGGCCTCGGAGGCAATGCTGCCCGCAAGCGAGGGAGTCAAGTGCCCGTCGATCTTCGACCCGTCCGGGAACGATGATTCACAAATCAGTAAATCGGCACCCATGGCAAGCCGCACTGCGTTTTCGCAGGAATCGGTATCCCCGGTATAAACAATGGAGCTATCATCGGGTGTCGTGATCCGATACCCGATACTGCTTTCTATATGATTCATTGGAAAGGTAGTGATATTCGCGATTCCGAGCCGCATGCGGTCCGGCCCTGAATTACTCATTTCAAAAATTTCCACAATCCCCTCTTCCAGTTCGATCCACCGCCCATACACCTTCTTCAGCCCTTCATAAAAATCCAGAAATCCCGAGGCTGCTGTAATCTTCAACCTGTCGCGCCTCCGGGTTCCCCCCGGATATTTGCTCGCGAAGAGAAAACTGACCAATTCTCCGATATGATCAGGGTGAAAGTGACTGAAAAAGATATGAGACACCTCTCCAATCGTGATGCCACATTCGAGGAGACGCCGTATCGTTCCGGCACCCATGTCAAAGACAAACTTTGCGCTTTCGATCTCAATGAGTACGGAACAAGAGCTGCGCGTAAGAGAGGGTACGCAGGTTCCCGACCCAAGGATAGTAATCTTCATTGTTCCCATATCAGGGGCCTGGCTCATACCCGTCCGTAATCGTCCTCGACCCGTTCGATATCATCCTCACCGAAGTAGTCACCGGTCTGTACCTCTATAAACGCTACGGGCCCTGTCTCTGGATTCGTTATGCGATGGAACTCACCCCGTGGAATGTCAACCGATTGCCCGCTTTTTACATGCACCGTATCGCTTCCAATCGTGATAATGGCCTCTCCACTAAGTATATACCAGTGTTCATCACGATAGCGATGTCTCTGGAGGCTCAAACGCATACCGGGATGAACGACTATCTTCTTTACCTTGCAATCCGTTTCATCAGAGAGTACCTGATAATATCCCCATGGTCGATGTTCTTTCATATACTCCCTTCCGGATCGTATTAACGGTACTGATCCATTACCTTGGCAAAGCCCTTCATTGCATTGAGGATCGTGTTGTCATCCACACAGTAGCAGATGCGTACATGACCCGGCCCGCCGAATCCTCGTCCCGGCACGACAAGGATATTTTCTTTCTGGAGAGCGCGCACGAAGGCCACATCATCCTCTATCGGAGTCCGGGGGAAGAGATAAAAGGCTCCACCGGGCTTTTCAAACTCAAATCCAGCCTTCCACAGACCGTCGCATAAGAGATCTCGTTTTCTCCTGTAATGTTCAACATCGACGAATACCCCCTGCATCCGTCCGACAACGCGCTGCATCAGTGCCGGGGCGTTGGTAAAGCCGAGTATCCGGTTGGAAATGGTCATCCCGCCGATCAGTTTTTCATACTCTGCTATCCCGGGTGTTACGGCAATATAGCCGATACGCTCACCCGGCAGAGAGAGACTCTTCGAATAGGAGGTAATCAGTATGCCGTTTCGGCAGGCCTTCATGATACTGGGGACCGTGATGCCGTCATAGACGATCGTGTTATATGGTTCATCAGAAATGAGGTAGATATCGTTTCCGTATTTTCGCCCTTTCTCATCGATTATGTTGGCCAGGCCATCGATCGATTCCTGATCGTAGACCTTGCCGGTGGGATTGTTCGGAGAATTGATCAGGACGGCTTTCGTCCGTTCGGTTACGGCCCTCTCGATGGCATCCAGGTTCAGTGAAAAATCGTCATTTGTCTCCACATAGACGGGTATTCCCCCATGGTTATCCACGTAGAAGGTATATTCTGCGAAGAAGGGTTTCGGTATAATAATCTCATCACCCGGATCAAAGATGGTCTTGAAGACTACATTGAGTGCCCCTCCGGCACCGCATGTCATGACGATATTATCTGCCGACAGTGAGACTGCATGTTCGCGCGAGAGATAGGCGGCAACCTCCGCCCGCGTATCCGTATACCCTACATTCTGCATATACATATGAGAACCTGGCGTACGTCCGCACTCCTCTACGATCTCGGCCAACAGCTCACGAAACCTCTCCGGTGGGTCGACATTGGGGTTACCAAGGCTGAAATCAAACACGTTCTGTGCGCCGTACTGCTGTTTCAGTTTGAGACCGTCTTCGAACATCCGCCGTATCCAGGAAGATGTTTCAATGAATTCTTCAACTTTCTTCGAGATTGCCATAGCATTAAGCTCCTGTGATACTCATTTGTAGAACCGCGTTACACTCTGCTTGTGTAATACATTTTTCGTAAAGACGCAAGACGAGACCTCATCCCTGGAAAAGCTGAGTCCTTTTCTAATTTGTTCACCCCGATCAACGTAACTTCGATTTCCCCGTCAAGACACACTATCTTGTTTGACAGAAAATCGAGATATCAATTGTCAGAAGGCGTTCAGTTTGATATGTAAAAATCTAATAAACTTCCGATATTTTATGTGCTGGCAATTTTGTCTTTGATAAAACATTTAATGAGACAGGGCGGTTTACTATGAGCACTTTTCGATGGCTGTGGGACGGGGATGTGCTTAACAATCTAATGGTCGGAGCCCCTACCCTTCTTTTGCTTGCTGTAATCATCATCTGCATCGTGATCCTCTCCAAAGGTGCCGACTGGATGATTGACGGTGTTGTCGGTTTGGCAACTCGGACGGGTCTGCCAAAGATCGTGATCGGCGCAACCATTATCTCTCTCGGCACTACGATGCCGGAGGCCTTTGTCTCCGTCATGGCCGCATGGATGGGGAATCCGGGACTCGCCCTCGGCAACGGCGTCGGTTCCATCATAGCCGATACGGGATTGATACTCGGCCTTTCCTGCATACTGGCGCCTATTCCGGTCAATCGTTTTATTCTCAACCGAACAGGCTGGGTTCAGGTTGGGGTTGCCACGCTGCTTGTTATAATCTCTCTCTGTGCCTTCGGCTCAGCAAGCGGTGAACCGATGCTGAACCGGTGGGTGGGGATGCTCTTCCTGATACTCCTCGCAGGTTATATGTATGTGACCTACCGATGGTCTAGACAGGACACAGGTTCGAGCAGCAACGAGAACGATATTGATGACGAAATCCCCCATTCGGGTATCTGTCTGTGCATGATTGCGGGAGGACTGCTTTTGGTTATCGTAGGGGCGCGCTTACTGGTCCCTGCTGCGTCGGAGATTGCGTGCAGAATCGGCGTACCGGATGATGTCATAGCCGCCACGATGGTGGCTCTCGGCACATCGCTGCCGGAACTGATGACCGCTATCGCATCCATCCGCAAGGGCCACCCGGAGATCATGGTCGGTAATGTGGTGGGGGCAGACGTACTCAACTGCCTCTTCGTCATCGGTGCGGCTGCGGCGGTCAAGCCACTGTGCATACCCCCGAACTTTTTCGCCTTCCACTTCCCCGCCATGCTGATCATTCTCTATTCGTTCAGGATATTCATCTTTATGAACAAAGAGGGATGGTTCAGAAAGTGGCAGGGAGCATGGCTGCTGGGGGTGTATCTGATCTACGTCGTGATACAGTATGCCTTCAACATAAAGATACCGGGATAAGGCATAGTTTTACAGGATAACTGATCCCTCATACTTTACGCGAAGAGCCTCGTCCAACCCCTCACGATCCGTCCTTACCGCGAGGGGCAGATAATCCATGATATCCTGGGCGGTTATGCCGTCTTCACCTTCATAACCGGCAGCGAGGTCGCCGGAAAATCCATGGATGAACACGCCTTTCCTGACCGCATCCTCGATTGACAGGCCTAGACCGAACATGGCTGCAATCGTTCCGGTGAGCACATCTCCTGATCCGGCCGTCGCCATTCCGGCATTGCCGCTCAAATTGATAAAGACCCTTCCGTCGGGATAGCCGATCAGCGAATGTGCACCCTTCATGACTACGATCGCCTGCAGGTTTGAAGCGGTTTTCTGCAGCACCTCTATTCTGTTTGCCCGTATATCATCAACGGCAACACCTGTGATCCTGGACATCTCACCCAGATGGGGCGTCAGGATGGTAGGAGCCTTTCTCTCTCTGAGAATATGGAGATTCACACACAGGGCGGTGATACCGTCACCATCGATCAATATGGGTTTATTGATACCATATGCAAGGTCCCGCACAAGCGCTTGCACCTCTCCGTCAAGCGACAAACCCGGACCCAGCACGACCATATCCACCTTCTCTGAAAGTTCCAGGAGGGCATCTTTATTCTTTAAGGCAATACCGCCGAATGTTGTCTCTTCCTGGGGTATAAAAACAATCTCACTCCCCTTCCCCGCTATAAAAGGCGTGATCGATCGAGGTGCCGCAAGACGTGCATAACCGCCTCCCGCTTTCATGAATGAATAGGCCGCGAAATAGGGGGCACCCATATATCCAGAAGCTCCGGCGACAAAGAGGACATCGCCGAGATTTCCCTTATGGGCATTCGCATTCCTTGGTGGAATCTTCGGCGTACTGTTGATTTCGACCTTGATGAAATCATTATTGTAGTGCGATGGAGGAAAGGATATATGAGTCACGTACAGTTTCCCGCACAGATCGAATCCCGGGAAGAGCATGTTTCCCGTTTTGGGGAGACCGAATGTAATGGTATAATCCGCCCGTACCGCCGCCCCCATAACCATTCCCGTATCGCCATTGATACCCGAAGGGATGTCAACGCTGAAGACCGTCTTTCCACTGGCATTTATCAAGTCTATCACATCCCGGTGCAGATCGGCCACATCCCGAGTGAGACCTGTCCCGAAGATGGCATCTATGATGGCGTCGCTGTGTGCAACCATTATCCTCAAGGATTCGGCATCTTTTACCTGCTCGATATCCACGGGAAGTCTTCTGATAATTTCGAGATTCATCCTTGCCGAACCGGTGAAACGGTCGGGGTCTCCGACAATACACACCGTAACGGTTCCGCCGTTTGAATGTATCTTCCGCGCTATGACGAACCCATCGCCGCCGTTGTTTCCTATGCCGCAAAATACGATGAACTTTTTTCCCTTTATGCCAAACTCGCTCTGAATAACGGTGCATGTCGCAAAACCGGCGTTCTCCATTAACAGGTTGTCTTCTATTCCGAACTCCTCAATGGCCGCTCTGTCCAGCTCTCTCATCTGCGCCACGCTGCTTACCTTCATTTCTCATTCCTTTCGCTTTTATGCTGACTGTAACCGATCAGGAGGCATGAACTGTAATCCTTAAACCACAATGGTAGACCCTTGGATAGTATCAATTGAATTCATAGTAAAGTATCTTGGTCGGGAAAAGCAAGGGAGAAAACTCTCAATGATATCTCTCACAGGAATACGGTAAATCTGCAAAATCCGGCACCTTGCCATAAATCGTTTGACATTGTCATGAGACATATATAGCTTACACAATTTATGTCTGCACAATACTGAAAGTCTGCTGACCGGTTTCTTATGAACAGATATATCAATTTTGTCCTGCAAAGACCGATCCCCATACTGATCATGCTTGTCATACTGACGGCGATGCTGATCCCCGGCATAACCATGCTGAAATTCGACAACTCCGTTGAATCTTTCATGCCGAAATACGACCATGAGTACATCTATTACAACGAGATGAAAGAGATCTACGGAGACAACGGCCGCTTTGCCATCATGGCCCTGTCCAGTCCGGATCTGTGGAGTGCCGCAACGCTTCAGCGGCTTGACCTTTTTCTTTCCGACCTGGAAGAATACAAAGACTTCAACGAAGAGAGGGAGACTTCTCGGCTGAAGAAATACGACGCCATCGTATCTCACGGAGCTCTCACCTACGGCGATCTGATGACGGCCTTTGATGATGATCCGGCCTTTCAGAGACTGCTGGAAAGGAAGATAGGAACATCCTCTGAGTCCGACCTGATACGGGTACGCGAACTCGTGAAATTGCGTGATCGTATTATCTACTCCATGGACTTCAAGAAACATGAGATCGTTGACACCATCATCTCACCCCTGACAATGGAAGATATCAAAGGTGAAAACGACACCCTTGAGACCTACGACCTTGTCGAAAAGGATGAAAGCGGGAGGAGGATACTCCCCTCGTCCGAGGAGGAGATAGTCGCATTTAGACAGAGGCTGGAGCGTAACCCCTCCTTCGAAAAGGGGCTCTACAGCAGAGACCCTCAGACCGGGGAGATAACCGATTTCGGTATCGTCATCAAATTCATCAATCTGGACGATCAGGACCCTGCCATACGGGAGATGACCGAGGTCATCGACAGCTACCGCAACTATTTTACGATTACATCCTCCGGTGTTCCGGTTGTGAATATGTGGATGAACAAGTACATGCATTCGGACCTCTTCAGAAATATTCCTCTTGTTCTCATGGTTGTCGTTATCGTCTTCTACATTAATTTCCGGTCGGTCCGGGGTGTGATACTGCCCTTTATCACGCTCGGCCTGGCGGAGCTGTGGATCCTCGGTCTCATGGGATATATCGGTTACCGGATCACCGGGGTCGGCGTGTCCATTCCCCCTCTGATGATTGCCGTGGGGAGTTCTTATGCCATCCACCTGCTGAACCAGTATTATGCCGATTTCGACTCCATTATGAAGATGGATAAGCGGGCGGGACTCTCTGAATCCCTGTCGCACATATCGCTGACCATCCTCCTGGCGGGGTTGACCACCTTTATTGCCTTCATGACCCTGGCAACCAGTCAGGTCTCGGCCATACGCGAGTGGGGAATCGCCTCCGCCATTGGTGTCATGTTCGCTGTCTTTATCTCATGCTCTCTGATCCCCGCCGCTCTCGTCCTCATGCCGAGGGCACGGCCTTCCACTCTGTTTAAAAAAGACAAGGCACAAACGACGATGGTTGACCGGATTATAGCCCTGATGTCGAAGGGCGCCATTGTTCACTACCGCACGGTTCTGATCGTCGTCGGCATTCTCATAGCCGTATCGATTGCGGGGGTATTCCGAATCAACATAGAAACCACCTTTATGAATTATTTCAGGGAACACGACCCAGTCAAGGTGAGCGCCCTTTCCATCGGTGACAAGTTCGGCGGTGGATGGTCATATGATATCCTCATCGATTCCGGAAAGGTCGATGGTGTCAAAAACGCCGAATTTCTCGCCATGATTGAAGATCTAAGATGTTGGCTCACCTCCGACGATAACCCCCACCTCAATATCGGCAGAACCGAATCCTTCTCCGATTTCATCAAAACCATGCACATGGCCATGAATAATGACGACATATCCTTCTTCAGGATTCCCGAAAATTCATCGGATATCATGGATTATCTGGAGATATACTCCGGCGATGACGAGGATTCGGACGGCCGATTCGACGAGTTCGAACCCTTTGTCGATATCGACTTCAGGAATTGCAACCTGCTGGCCCGGCTCTGCGAAAAAGAAGACTACCATGTGGGGACAAAGGAGATCAGTAAGATAGCCGATGAGATTGCGGCCTATCTTGACAGGAATTTGCCTGATGGCACCACATTTACTATCAGCGGATTTCCGATGATGGATGTCAAGCTGGTTCACTATATCGTCATGGGACAGATGCAGAGCCTCTTGCTCTCACTCCTGGTCGTGGGCCTTATCGTTGCCCTCTTGTTCCGGCAGATCAAGGCCGGTCCTCTGGCACTGATACCCATGAGTATCGCCGTTATTATTAACTTCGGTATCATGGGATGGCTGAAAATTGATCTGGATATGGCAACCTCGGTTATCGCTGCCATAACCATCGGTATCGGCGTGGATGACACCATCCACTTCCTCAACACATTCCGTCATAACAAGGCACAGGGATTGAGCGTTGATGAAACGATTCGACGCACGCTTACCGTTTCCGGGAAGGCAATACTCTTTACATCGCTTGCGCTGATATTCGGATTCTCGATACTCATAGCTTCAAATTTTCTGCCCATAGCCCTCTTCGGAATCCTGACCGCCACAACGATGATCAATACGACGATCGGAGCTCTCCTGATCCTTCCCTCCGTCATCAAAGCTACCGGGATCAGGCTCGACAAACCGACAGACAACTCCGGTTTCGGCAGATATCTGAGAATTGACAAATTATTCGGAATGGAACAGAATGATTCTGAAAACAAACCGACTGAAACGACTTGAAAAAGGAGGCCGTCGATGAAACCGAGATTTCTGCTCATGATTCTCTTTGTATTGTTTCTCGCCAATCCTCTCTTCGCTCTCACGGGGAGGGAGATCATGGAGAAGAACGATGCCCTTCCGGAGGCCGAAACCGCCGTAAGCGAGATACAGATGCTGATACACAAGGGCGGAAGGGTTATCGAAAAAGAGTTTGAGAGCATATCCAAAAAGTATGGTGATGGTGAAGACAAGATCCTCATATCTTTTACAAAACCGACAAAAATCAAACTGCTTACTCACGCCCACAAGGGAGCAGATGACGATCAGTGGCTCAGGCTTTCATCGGGAAAGATAAAGAGGATCGCCTCTTCCGACAAGGGGAAGCCCTTTGTCAATTCACACCTCTATTACGAAGATATCGGTTCCCGGGATATCGACGACTATACGTATAACCTCACTGGAGAAGAAAAGGCATTGGGTTTCGACTGCTACGCGGTGGAAGCAGTCAAGAAAACCGGTGAAAAAGTCTACAGCAAACTGATCCTGTATGTACGAAAATCGGACTACTTTATCGTGAGGATCGATTTTTACGAGGAGAATGAACTCCACAAATATCTGGAAAACCATGATATCAGAACAGTTGACGGTATCCTGACACCCTTTGCTTCCACCATGACCCTTGCGAACGAAAAAGGGCATACGGAGCTGAAGATGCTGCAGATGGAATACAACAGAGATCTCAAGGATTCGACCTTCAACAAGGAGGCTCTCCGGTAATGATCTCCAAGACCGGACGTTATGTGATTTGCCATACAGCGTATCCTAATTTCAACAACACCACCTATTAACTTATAAAGGAGAAACAAGTTGAGCCGTTTCCTGCTAATCGATATCGGTGCCGGAACCATGGATATCCTCTATTACGATAGTTCATCGCAGATCCACTACAAGGCTGTTGTCAAATCTCCGGTGAGAACTCTGGCCGAAACGGTTGCAGCAATACCCGGCCATCTCCTGGTCACGGGAACCGAAATGGGAGGCGGAGCCGTATCAAACATACTGGAAGAGCGGGCCCGGTATCATGAGGTTGCCATGTCTGTCTCCTCAGCAGCCACCATACATCACGATATGGAGAGGGTCCGGTCCCTTGGTATCCGCGTCGTGGGCGATCAGACCGCCGATGAGATGAGAAATGACACGAAATACCGGCACGTTGTTCTGGGAGATCTCCAACCGGAACGTCTTGAGCAGATTGTTACGGGATTCGGCGTGCCCTTCGCATTTGATGTCGTGGGTGCCTGTGCGCAGGATCACGGTGTGCCACCACCGGGGATGTCACACCTCGATTACCGGCACAAGATTTTTACGGCGGCATTGAACGGCAACCCCTGTCCCCATACCCTCCTGTACGAGAGCGGAACTGTACCCGAAACGATGAACCGTCTCTCCTCTATTGCGTCATGTGCCGGAACCCTGCCCACAAACGAGGTCTACGTGATGGACAGCGGTATGGCGGCTATTGTGGGCGCCTCCATGGACATTTCGGCACGGTCAAAAGAGAACATCATCGTTATGGATGTGGCGACGTCCCACACGCTGTGCGCCGCCCTTACGAGTGATGAAATCGCCGGTTTTTTTGAATACCATACACGGGACATAACCAAGGACCGTATGGAACAGCTCATTCCGGACCTCGCGAACGGAAGGATCAGTCATGAACAGATTCTACAGGAGGGAGGCCACGGAGCCTATCTCCGAAAAAGCTTTGGCTTCGATGCGGTTGATATTCTTATCGCGACGGGCCCCCGAAGGGGTATCCTGGAAGGATCACACCTGCCGATCACCTTCGGTGCCCCCGGAGGAGACAATATGATGACGGGAACAATCGGGCTCCTCGAATCAATCCGACGGCATAAAGGACTCGAACCGATCCGCATCTTGTAAGGGACAAAGTGAGCTATATCCGGCTTGCATCTCTCGCATCGCCCAAAGGATTACGATACCCTATTCGTCTAGCGATAAGCTTTAATCCGACAGATAATATTCCACCGTTGAGACCACCCGTACCTTCTTTATGTGGGGATTGTTCCTGTCCCTGTCCGTAATCGAAAACTGACCCTGCCCCGCCCTCTTTATCTTTCTGAGCTTGCTTTTGGAATCCTTTGCGAACTTGATCGCGACCTCCCTGGCCTTTGTCGTAGCTTCCTCGATCATCTCCGGTTTGACTTCGTTCAACCGGGTAAAAAGGTATTCTGCTTCCGGCAGTCCCTGGTATGTGTTGTCGGTAAATGCGATCCCCTTCTGCCCCAGTTCCATCAGCTTGTTCATGGTGGCTCGAATCGTCTCGATCTTACTGGAATACACCGTAATGGTACGGGAGGCAGTATATCTAAATTCGATCTTCGATTTTTCGTACCCCTGGGAGAGCTTATCTGTCACTCCGGGGAGAGAAACGGATATTTCTTTTTCCTCGAATCCGTTCCTCCTCAGAAAGCCGACAATCTCTTTCGAGTCTCTTTCAATGGATGCGTACAGTGCGGTCAGGTCATTGTCTGAAGATGAAAAGTGGATCGGCCACAGGGCTATATCAGCCGGATACTCCCTCTCCGAGAGTCCCTTCACGGTCACTGTGCGTTCATATTCCTTGAATTTCAGAACGCTGTGTCCCAGAAAGAATCCCAAAAACGCGAGGCCCAGGAAAATACAGATACCCAGGACCAGAGCACTCCTGTCGTTATCCCGCATGGTTTCCTCCTCTCCTGCGCCAACAAAAAACATGCACGCCACATTTCTTCAAAAAATAAAAATCCGCACTAGAATCAACGGATCAATATTCGTAACGGATTTTTCCCATCAGCAGGTCGTTATCGTTGTAGTACGAGAAGATCGAATCACTCTCCAAGGTCGCCCCTTTATCTCCCTGTATATCGGCATATGCCAGTGATATGGAGAGGCCGTTTTGAAAGTCGTACTCCACCTCAGGCCAGAATATCTTACCCCCGTGCTGTGTATCGAAGAGAGCCTTGACCGTCATCTTGATACGGCCGTCGAGATAGCTGTCTTGAAACTTGCAGCTCACGATATCGGTGATAAAGGGAGAATAGACGCCGTCCTCCAGATATTTCGACTGGAACCACTCAAAGGTAAAGACGGCATCGCCCGTATGTCCGTCTATGATGCTATCCATGGGAATGAAATAGTTGAACCCGGTGGCGTAGGATATATGGCGATACCGGTCAACCTCAAAGGGCAATGTCACTGTTGCGAGGTTATCCAGATCCTGTTCGACGACTCCCGCCTTGTCGGGAGAATACACACCCTCAAACTGGACGACAAAGTCACCGATAGCGGATGAAAAATCGACGCCAAACATACTGACGACTGAGGATCGCTGCATTATCCGTATTCCGACAGGCATGCCCGACAGATACAGGACCTCATCCGGGACAAAGAGCGGATCTTTATCGGGTCCGCGATAGGCACTGAGCGATATATCCACCCCTCCCGCACTGGTCGACAGTCTGATGCCATATCCGCAGTGAGAGATTTTAGCGTCAAGCTCCTCAGGCTCATCGAAGATGACAGCCTCGAAACTGTTGTCGCTCATCGGCAGAGACCAGAAGTTTCCCTCCGGGGGCATGATCGCGGGTATATGCACCGGAACGAAGACGGCTTCCAGCGTATAATCGCTCAGGAAAAGCATACCGGACAGGGATGGAACTCCCACCTTGTCTTCATCGTCATCCCTGAAGATCAGTTCACGCATATCGGACGGATTAAAATACGAGGTCGGATTGAAGGCATCGGCGGTCCCCCAGCCGTATATCTGATTCCCCACCCGCAGTCTGAAGTTCTCCCTGCCGTAGTTCAGGTACAGCTCGTTAAAGCACAACTCTGCTTCCTGTGACGATATCCTCAGATTTCTCGACAGGGTGCGGTCCGATGAATAGGCATACGTCTCCTGGGCATGATCGTTCAAATATGTCAGGAACAGATATATATCTGATGCGGTATAGAGATAGAGGTTTTCCGTTCCGTATGTGATTTCGATACGGTTCCGGATCTCGTCCTTCATGTTGGCATTCTTGAAGTTCTTTCCCGTTCCCGTGTTGAAAAAACTCTCAAACTCCACGAACCCGTTCCAGCTTAGTTCCGCATCGCACCGGCTCCGTTCTTGGCTCTCCGGTGTATTGGAAGGTTCAGACATCTCTGCAGAGGAGACCTGCGGGGTGGCGTGGGCACTACTGCCACAATACGCATCGAGACAGATAAGGTGGAATGTAACGAGAAAGGTGGTCAAGATCACTCTCAGGTATATTTTCATTGTTGTGCTCCACATATTGCCTGCGGATGTTTGAAATCTCGTTGGGTGGCGATCAACCTATTTAAAATTTTTTAATATTATACACTGAAGCGGAATGAAAGTATATCACCGTCCCTGACGATATAGTCCTTCCCCTCCAGGCGAAATCGTCCTTTGTCGTGGACCCCTTTTTCCGAGCCGCACTCGATCAGGTCTTCATAGGAAAAACACTCGGCACGAATAAATCCTCGGGCGATATCCGAATGGATGACGCCAGCAGCCTCAACCGCTGTCTGGCCTTCCGTAATATTCCATGCCCGTACCTCATCCGTTCCGACGGTAAAGTAGCTGATGGAGCTCGATATCTCGTATGCCGACCTCTTCAAGCGATCCCTGGCTGATTCCCGTATCCCCATGTCTTCCATGAAAAGCACCCGCTCATCGTCGTCAAGTGAAGCCAGTTCCATCTCAAAGGTCCCGGCAAATTCGACTACAGTATGCTTTTCACCAATCGTATGCAGCAGATTCTGATCTTTTCCGAAGGTATCTTCGCTTGAGTTCAGTACTATTAAGAGTGGTTTTGCCGTCAGAAACTGAAAGCCGCTTATCGCCTTCTGTTCGTCTCGGTCAAGCTCCAGTTCTGCGACGCGTCTGTTGCCGTTCAGATAGTCAAGGATTTCCCGCAGGACCCTTTCCTCAAGCTGAGACGCGGCCGTCTTCTGACCCCGCTTATTGCCGAGTTCGATCTTCTCCAGTCGCCTCTCGCAGATTATCAGATCCGAAATCAGAAGTTCCGTTTCCACCTGTTCGATATCCTCGATCGGCGTGGAAATCTCATCCAAGACATTCGTGAAGTTCCTCACAACCAGCGCAAGGGTATCGACATTTCTCATCATGCCGATGGAGGCATCGGGAAAGGATATTTTTCCCGCCGAATCACGCGCAAGACCCGCAAAATCGACAAACTGCACCGTCGCGTAGGTCGTCTTTTTCGGTTTATACATCTCTGAGAGACGCGTTATCCGTTCGTCAATTACATCCACCACGGCGACATTCGGCTTGGCCGTAACATCCGTATACGCCGTGACCTCAGCCGACCTCCCGGTGAGAGCGTTAAAAATGGTCGTCTTACCGGAGTTCGGCAGACCGATTAAACCTATCTCCATACCTTGTTCCTCTTAAGCAAATACAGCCCACACGATTGCATAAAAAATGGCGGGCAGAAAATTTCCAACCGGGATCTTCGTTACCTTCAGAAGATTCGTGCCGATCCCGATGATAAGCAATCCACCGGTTGCCGTGACAGCGTTAAGAACAGCGGGTTCCTGCATGAACAGCAGGTGTGATGAAAGGAGGGTCAGACTCCCCTGAACCAGAAACACGGAAATCGCCGAGAAAGCCACACCGATACCGAGTGTCGACGCGAGGGGTATCGCAATCACACCGTCAAGAAGAGACTTCACGTAGAGCGTGGTCGGATCGCCGACAGTACCATCCTGTATGGAACCAACGATCATCATCGCTCCCGTGAGGTAGAGGACCGAAGCGGACATGAATCCCTCCGCGAAGGTCGAAGAATTCGATCTGGTGCGTTCTCTGAGCCACTCTCCGAGACGTTCTATCCAATACTCAATCCTGATCAGTTCTCCCGTTATTGCGCCGACGAGCATACAGCCGATGGTCACGATAAGGTCGGTAACGGCAAGTGCCATCTGTATTCCGACCAGCAGAACGGAAAGTCCGAGCGCCTGGACCATAATTGTCTTGATCCTGTCGGGAAGACGTTTTCCTATGGATATTCCTATCAATCCTCCCGCTAAAATAGCTCCCGTATTAACCAGTGTTCCCGTCAAGGGTATACTCCTTCGTCGATTAACCTCATCTATCTTTTACGCATAAGAACCCGACTCACCGGGACGAAATGCACCTTGTATTGCAGGATAAATCTATTGTCAATGATTATTGGGAAATAATAAAAGATACTGCTAGTGAATGCGGGTTTTCGATATTGAGAATTACCTGCGAAGACACGTTTTTTCTATTTGATCGTCAACCATTTTCTTGGCATCTTCGGCATCAAACCACAGATCCACCGAATAGGTCATATTTATCAGTCTATGGTAAGCCGCCATGCGATCAGTTATAAACTCTCGGGCCTCATCGAGTCTGGATTCCTCAAATTCAAACAGGTTGACCACCTGTATATCGCCCCCAAGGGTGACATTTGTAATGTACGGCCCCATCATATGTATATAATCGGGTACGGGAGGAAGTCCAATACTGTGTTTGTTCGTCTCGCACACATTTTCTTCATTGAATAGTACAGTCGTTACAATAATCATTTTCACTCATTTCTTTTGTAAGATAGAGATTGTATCAGCCCACGTAGCGTCTTATGCTGATCGTATTCCGTAGCCCTCAAATGACAGGAATTCTTGAGTATGTCAATACAACTTTGTGCGTATTTCGATGGCGCACAGATGAAATAATCGAGTTCTTCGGAATACGTCACGAGGATTATCCTCCCGGATTCATTAATATTATCCCGGTACGGCATGTTCATCCCTCGTAATGGCAGTGTTTCGAACATTGTGTACCTGTCTGAATTTCATTTTGAGTTCACCCTATCTTTGTGGTACATCATTCACGGCATATCGATACCTGCGGTGCCAGGAGGATGCGGTGCGAGGGTTCCCGGAAAAGATAATCGATTTTCATGTTCATCTATTTCCCGACAGGCTGTTCGACGCTATCTGGAACTATTTCGCAACCATTTATGAAAGCGACATCCTTCATCAACTGTATTATAAGGAGAGTATCGATTATCTGCATGAAAAAGGGGTGGAATATATCGCCTATTCAAATTATGCCCATAAACAGGGCGTTGCAAAGGGACTCAATGAGTGGAACATCAAGGTACTGAAAGACTACCCTGAGCTATTCTGTTTCGCGGCATATCATCCCGACGATGATGACTCCCTTGCTATGGCGAGATTTTTCCTTGACCATCCGCGGATACTCGGCTTCAAACTCCAGCTTCTCGTCCAGAAGTTTGCTCCGCACGATGAAAGGCTCTTCCCCCTGTACGAGATGGTCATTGAAAGAGGGAAAAGAATCCTTTTTCACGTCGGTACCGGTCCCATTGGGAACGACTTTGTCGGTATCGACAATTTCCGAAAGCTTCTTGCACGATACCCCGACCTGCCAGCAAATGTGGCGCACATGGGTGGGCTGGAATATGGAGAGTTTATCAGGCTCCTGGATCACTATCCCAACATATATCTTGATACAACCTGGGCGTTCCTTCCACGATCGGGTTTTATGTTCGATCAGAAAGCGGAACTGCTCGAAACCCATAAGGACAGAATTGTCTACGGCTCGGATTTCCCGAACCTTATCCATCCCAGAGAGGAAGAAATTGACTGTCTGCTTGCCCTCAATCTATCACAAGATTTTTATGCCAAGGTATTTAGAGAAAACGGGATCTCACTCCTGGGGAATCAGGTACATTGAATTCTTTGTTTTTATTTGATCACTTACCTCGAAGCAAGGAGGCATGAATGAAAAGGTTCTATTCGTTGAAAACCGTAGCGGGTATCGTTGTTTTGATCGTACTTTTTCTCGTCGGCGGGTTGGAAAGCCGAGCGGCCGAACTGAAGTTGGAGCGGTTCGACGGAGGATTTTTCTCGATAGACAAGCCTCGCGGATGGAATGTCATTACTGCCGGGATGTGCGGCAGTTTCGCCTTCCTGATTCGAGATCCGTCACAACCACTCCATCAGATATTTCATTTCGGAGAAGTGGGACCGGTCTATATGAGCATGCAGCAAAAACAGATCGACTACCAGTATATGAACATGGGCGGCTATCCCGTGAACTGGATCGAAATGCCGGTTGTCAGTCCCCTCACGCCGGATAACTTTCTTACTCAGTTTCATCTCATTGCCCGTACAGGGATTGCTCAAAATTTTATGCCCCAGTGCCCTAAGCTGGATAATCTGCAGGTCATTTCATCAATTCCACAGCAGAGCCCGATCGGTGGTGCAACAACGGGCCTCCTACGGGCGTTATTCACGGAAGGGCAACATCTTGGAGAGGGCCTGTTTCTGGTTACCGTCGCCCCTCTCCTCCCCTTCAATGGAGGACCGGGAGCGGGAATCGCATACGGATTTCTGGTAACCGGCATAACGGCGCCGAAGAAAGAGTTCCGTGACATCGAGCGTATTCTCACCAGATCGATACAGAGCTATACCGTACACCAATCATACGTGAACAACTGCCTGCAACAGCAGGCGAGTACCTACTCCGGCATCCTCAAGGCGGGAAAGACTCTGAGTGAATCTTCCGACATCATTATGCAGGGATGGGAGAACCGCAACAAATCGGACGATATTCTTGCGGAACGGCGGAGCGATGCCATTCTGGAAAAGGAACGTCTCTATGACCCGGATACCGGTGACGTCTACGAATTCAAGAGCGGCTTTTACGACAAATACAAACTTGAACAGAACAGATATGAAATGAATAACCTCCAAGCCTTACCCCGCAATAACTACGACCTGTGGATGAAAGCCCCTCTGGATGGATACGAGCACCTCAAATAACGCCATCCATATTATCCGACATACACTATACCATTCTATCCATTTCAATCGTTATGGCATTGACTCGCTATACCTTTTTATATACTCTCCCATGAAAAGATAAACACTCCTGTCAGGAAAAGAGAATGGAAAACCTTATCAACGTCATCTTGCCCACACTGATTGTCGTCCTTATCGGCTTCTTGTTCGGCCGTGTAAGGAAGATAGATATGTCCGCCGTGGTGGATATCTCCCTCTATATCGGTCTGCCCGCTCTTGTATTCACCTCCATGCTTGAGAAATCAATCGTTTTGAGGGATGCCATGAAAGTATGGGCTTCCGCTCTTATCATAATGCTCGGGTGCGGGGCGGTTGCGTGGATCGTCTTTACCGCACTCAAGAAAAAACACTCCGGTCTCTATATCCCCATAGTGATCATGAACACGGTAAATATCCCTTTCCCTATAATCTATCTTGCTTTCGGTAGTGAAGGTCTCTTCGCGGCAACCCTCTTTTACATTCCGAACGTTTTCCTCGTTTTCACGCTGGGCGTGTACATCGCATCGAAAAAGCACTGGAAAGAGAATATCAAAGAGATCTTTAAGGTACCTCTCATTTATGCGGCGGTTCTGGGGCTTTTGTGCAACCTGTCGAAGATCCACCTTCCCGATATTATTCTCAAACCCCTCAATTTCATCGGGCTCATGGCACTCCCGCTGATTCTGATAACCCTCGGTTATAACCTATCCAGAATAAAGATAACCTCCCTTCCGACCACCCTGCTTGCCTCTTTTCTCAGAGTGGGCGTAGGTCTGTTGTTGGGCATTCTGGCAACATACTTGTTTGGACTCAGCGGCATTCTGAAATCCGTTGTCATTCTCGATTCTGCAATGCCTGCAGCGGTGCTGGCCATGATCCTGGCAATGAAATACGACAACGAGGTGGATCTTGTCTCAAGCGTCGTTTTTGTTACAACCATTATAAGCCTTATAACGATTCCCCTGCTCCTGATGATCTTAGCCTGATCCCGAAACGGCAGAGCGTGGGAAGCATATTATCGGGTCGTGTCGCCTCCATTCTTTTTTCAATTCGATAAATTTCTATTTTCAATTCCAGAGTAATGGAATAAAATTTCCTTCTTAAGGAAAAGAGTTCATGTAGCGATGAACTACTTACCCGTACATTCATTTTGGAGAACTTACAATGCCGGTCAATCCTTTTGAACGGGAACAAAATATCAAACAGAACAAGAAAGAATACGGAAACGGATACGACAGTCTGCACTGGATCGATGAAACAACGAGTGAAAAAGCAAGGCTCGAACGAGATGGTCTCATTCAAGACCTTACCTCGCACGGGGTGATCTTCAGCCACGGCGGGACCAAAGTCGATGTCCGTCGTCTGTCGCCGGGATGCCGCGCCTGCGGCAGCGGAAGCTGGTCCTGTCTCTTTATCAACGGTATCTGCAACATGAGGTGTTTCTACTGTCCCTCGGAGCAGACCGTTGAAGACGTGCCTCAGACAAATACCGTCTCCTTCGCCGATCCCCATGATTACGTGGATTATCTAAAACGATTCGGCTTTACCGGAGTCAGTATCAGCGGCGGTGAACCGCTGATGACCTATGATAAGACACTCCGTTATATCAGGATGGTGCGACAGCATCTGGGAGATACCGTACACCTGTGGATGTACACCAACGGAACCCTGGCTTCTGAAAAACGATTGAAAGCACTCCGTGATGCCGGCCTCAACGAAATCCGCTTTGACATCGGAAGTCTTGATTATCACCTGGAACCGATATCCATGGCTGTCGGTCTCTTCGATGTTGTCACCGTCGAGATTCCGGCAGTACCGGAGGACATTGATCTTTTGAAGGAAAAGGTATCTGAATTGAAGGAGAGAGGTGTCGATTACCTGAACCTCCATCAACTGCGCCTGACTCCTTATAACTACAGAAATCTATCGAAGCGTAACTATACCTTTCTTCACGGTCCCAAGGTGACGGTACTTGAATCGGAACTGACGGCGCTCAGGGTAATGCTGCACACCCTTGAGCGAGGGATAGACCTTCCCATCAACTACTGCTCCTTTATCTACAAACATACCTATCAGAAGGCGGCTACACGTCGGAGAGGGGCACAGTTGATACAGAAACCCCACGAAGACCTGACCGACACAGGACTGATCCGTAACCTCTCAATCAGAGGAGACGCAGAGCGTATAGCTGCCTGTGCAAATCAACTTGGGGACATCCCCGGGACAAAGGGGCTATGGGCTCTTGAAAGCGGAAAGGAGCGTCTTTATTTCAAGGCATCCCTCTGGGGGCACATTGATTTTACCGGGGTCACACTCTCCGTCAAATATGATATTACGGCGATCACACCCGAACTTTTTTACGGCTTTGCCTTTAAAACAGTTGAATTAAGCAAAAAAAGAAATATATATGTCGAACGACGGGCTCTTGGCCCGGAGCACATGCTCGAAGGTAACGGAATTGATTGGTTCAGAAGGGTTTTTCTTGACCGTGAGGTGGGGACGAAAACCATACGCAACGGTATGCATCCTGATCTGAGCGAAGAGACAAAACTGAAAATGATCGACCTTGCGCGTCTCGAATTCTATCCTGAAGGCCTTGCGGATTACTATTAGGAGTTCTATCATTGTTTAAAGACTGATACTGACGGTCTGATGTTGAGAAATAAATATTTTATAAAATGTTGCAATATGATGAAATAATGGGTAAAGGATAGCGCCTTTTTAATAGGGTTGTACGGTATAACATCGTCGTGATGTATAATTACCCGATACAATAACCACGTTTATATATAGGAAGGAAACGATATGGAGGTACAAACGAAAGAAAAAAAAACAGAAAAGTCGGTTTATTTTTTTATGAATTTCCGGATGGGCAGGGATTGCTCAGGACGTTGCTAGGGGAAACAGCATGAAAAAAGCTGATCTTGAAAGAATGAAAGCGGAAATTAGAAGAGTTCGAAAAATGAAGATGCTCATAGAGGGATTTGAAGATGATCCCTTTGAGGGGAGCGATGCTGAAAGCTGGGACGTTTTTGGAAGTTCAGAGGGCATCACCATCTGCCCCTTGGATGAAGAAGAGGAGGAATAACAGAACCCGATATCCGATTTATAGTATAGGAATGAAATGTGGTAAGCTGCGGGGGTTAACCCTGCGTTAACGTTACTGATACACGATGATTTCAAGGAGCCGGCACCTAATAACAATTTTTTATTCAACTCACAGGCATGTAACTCTTCATCGATTTTCTTTAATGCAAGTCTAACCCCCATCACGATATCGCCACAAACAGTTTTTGCATAAACACATTTTACCAAATGATCATTTTTAGTTTTCAGAGCTTCCTTAAACATCTATCCGATTATTTGAGTGGATATCTGATTTCATTTGTTACATTAATACGGAGCTTGATCTATCAACGTGCAAATTTTGTTATGTTATACATTTATAAAATTCTTGCTTTTCCATCACAAATTCAGCATATCAATGCAGGATTAATATCAAAAAAATTACATATCAATAGATAATAGCATCGGTTTATTTCTTAACATTTAATAGTTAGCTGATAGATGAGAACCCAATCGACTGTAAGGGTCATGTCCATAGATTCTATCAATTTACGACACGGAAAGAGGTGTACTGATGGCCATCGATGAATTTACAGATACATATTCTGACGATGTAATTTATCTGCGAGAGGGACGCACTGCCCTGCTGACGCACCCTTTGCTAACTACGGTCCCCGAACTTTGCAATGCGTCTTTTTGCCGTTTATACTCAATCGTAATGATTGGAAGCATCGAAGCCATGCTCAAAAGATGGCGCACTCAGGACAACCTCAATATTCTTGACACCTATTTTGCTCAGGGCGTTACAAATGGAGATCGGGTGGAGAGCTTGCGTAAAGCGTTTGTCAACAATGGAATCAAAGTCAAACATGATGTCTTTGACGATTACCTCGCAATCAAGTACGTCCGCAATGCCATTGTCCATGCAAGCTGGGAGACTCAATCGGGTCAACTAAGACAGGAACAAGTTGATTGGATCGCAGCACGCAATTTTCCAACTGATACTCGAAAGTTGAATGAGCAACATTGGCAAAAAATCGAATGGGTCAATGAAAAAATGATGTTCTACATTGCTCTTACTGGCATCCTTAATATTCAACCACGACCGGATCTGAAAAATGTTGGCATGGCTATACGTCCGCTTCCAGACACATCTGGTATTATTGACTTAGATGAGTGGCCACGCCTTTTCTGGTTAAATCTAAGCCGTATATCCGCGGTCATCCGCGAACAAATACAAGCTGCTGCCCTAGCTCCAGACCACTGTTGGAATATCGATCTAAGCGAAGATCAAGTTCAAGCGATGCCACATAATGAACGTAAACGTCGCTTTTACATGGCTGCGAAAGACGCAGCTGGCTGCTTCGGACCGCTATCTTCCCTCTCGCGCTACGTAGAAAACGCAGTGTCGTGTTGGTTTCACTATACTCATTTAGTTCCAGAATTCAATCATCTGACGGAGAACATCGTACAGGATATCGTCAAGTCATATCGTGTTATTAATAACAAAAAGATTTTTCCCAGGAATGGGATATTCCCAGAGTGGAAGGATGACATACCAGAGGATATTCGCCGCCAACTTATAATGCATTCTTTTGAGAGTATTGAGCCTCTGAGTGTTGATCAAATTGCGACAGCACATCAAGTCGGCGCAAAAGCGAAACGTGCTATCCCCAATGTTATGCCTTTGTATCTTTTTGCTATCCAGTTACCTATCCTTGCACCAGACCGTGCCCAAGAATGGGCGAAAACGGCATCATACGTTGCTGATGTGTTCGAGGTTGGTCAATCTTGGTATTCGTTCGTTGAATGCAAGCCTTCGCCGATAGATACTATTGAGTTCTATCGGGAAATGAGCAGGATGTTAAGGGGCGAAGTAAGAGACGCTAGCTAACCACCGAATCAATTCGGACTGGCAATTCCGCTACGCTCCATTGCCATCCGATTATGCGGAATGTTCTAAGGGAATAAATTGGAACAGCTCGAAATAGTCGAAAGATATTTAGAAAGGTTGCGGCGAATGTATAACGGTAGTAATTCGCTGCAATGGGAAGACAGGCACTACCATAAAGATGACGTCTATTCATTTTTCGTCCATTGTAACCATTTAAGAGATTGGGTCCTTCATTTGAACAAAATTGGCATTAACAAATCAGATATTATTGAATTTATACGTGAAAATAAGCCAATACAAATTTGTGCCGACTTAGCAAATTATGCGAAACATTGCCGATTGGAACAGAAACTCTGGTCTGGAGACCAGCCCCACATTGGTTTATCTACTCATCAATCAGCAAATATGCATAATGAACTTGGAGTAAAGTCCGAATTCATAATCTTTTTAGGCAACGAATCTTTTGATGCATTGGAAATTGCTGAACAGTGCTGGAGTCTATGGCGTACATTTATCAACAAATATAAAACACAAGGAATATAACTTTCGCCTTTACGCGGACGCGCGGAAGCCCGCCGCGCGCCGGTAAGGCGTTCATTAGGACTGAGACAATGAAAAAAGTAAAACTAAGAAAAATGTAATTTAATGCAATTTCGAGGTGTTGTTTTAAGGTCGCCGCTTAACCAGCGCATTCACCTTGTAAGGTTCAACTATGATTGAAGATGTAATATGGTCACCGAATAGATCGATTAATGCGGTAATTAAAGAGATGTTCCCGGAGTATTGATCGCCGTCAAGTTTTCTCAAAGATGCTCAAACATAACTTTACGACAGCCTTAAATGGTAGAGCCGGCCAGGGGAATATTGGGCCATTCGAAATTAAGCACCATATGATACGTTTATAACCTGAGCCATGATCTTACAGCAACGAGGAGTAACAAAAAGAGGGGCTAAGTACATGACCTAACCCCTCGTTACTTTTATGGCGGGGTCGATGGGACTCGAACCCACGGCCTCCGGCGTGACAGGCCGGCGTTATAACCGACTTAACTACGACCCCGCAAATATGGTAGGCGGAACAGGACTTGAACCTGTGACATCCACGGTGTAAACGTGGCGCTCTCCCAGCTGAGCTATCCGCCCAATCTTGTTCAACCCCCTGAACCCGAAGTCGGCAAACTAAACAAAAAAGAGTGTTCTGTCAAGAAATATTTACGCATTGATACGTATTTCTTTTCCTTCCCCTGCCGTTCCCGCATTATAATGGTATAGTTCTTCCTTGTCCTCTTGGACAAAGGCCCTCTGCAGGACATCATCCACATGATCCACGAGAACCACCTCGAGTTTTTTGAGGACATTGGCGGGGATGTCGGCAAGGTCTTTTTCATTCTCACTGGGTATGATCACGGTCTTGATATTGGCACGATGCGCGGCCAGCATTTTCTCCTTCAACCCGCCGATTGGGAGCACCCGTCCTCTCAGTGTTATCTCTCCGGTCATTGCGAGGTCGCTTCTCACCTTTCTTTTGAGAAATGCAGAGGCCATCGATGTTGCCATGGCAATTCCGGCGGATGGTCCATCCTTCGGAATTGCCCCTTCAGGAACGTGAATATGGACATCGAGTTTCTTATAGAAATTCTCGTCAAGACCAAAACTGTTTGCCCTCGATCTGACATAGGTCAGCGCAGCCTGAGCGGATTCCTGCATAACGTCTCCCAGTTTCCCAGTCAGCGTTAACCTGCCGGTTCCCCGTATCACCGAGGTTTCTATGGTCAGCAATTCACCGCCGACCTCCGTCCAAGCAAGACCGACTGTCAGCCCGATACTATCCTTGTCTTCGATTTCCCCGAAACGGAACTTCGGTATGCCGAGATAATTCTCTACGGCCTTCGAGCTTACCTTTATCTTTTTGGTGTTTCCATTGGTGACAATCTTCCGCGCCACTTTTCTGCATATGGATGCGATCTCTCTCTCCAGATTTCTGACTCCGGCCTCACGGGTGTATTTACGTATGATGTTCAACAGCGCCCCATCGGTGAATGCGATATTCTTCCCTGTCAGGCCGTTCGTCTCCATCTCTTTCGAAACGAGGTATTTCCTGGCGATATTCAGTTTCTCCGGCTCGGTATATCCTGCGATGCGGATCACTTCGGTGCGGTCCTGGAGAGCGGCGGGTATCGTCTGAAGGACATTTGCCGTCGTTATAAACATGATATCGGACAGATCGTAATCCACTTCAAGATAGTTGTCATTGAAGGCGGAATTCTGCTCCGGGTCGAGCACTTCCAAAAGCGCAGACGCCGGGTCCCCCCTGAAATCTGAGCTCAATTTGTCGATTTCATCCAGGCAAAAGACGGGATTGCTCGAACCTGCCTTTTTCAAAAGCTGTATGATCTTTCCCGGCATAGCTCCTATATATGTCTTCCGGTGGCCTCTGATTTCGGCCTCATCTCTCAGACCTCCGAGGGATAATCGGACAAACTTCCTGTTCGTGGCTCGAGCAATCGATTTTGCTATCGAGGTTTTTCCCACACCCGGAGGACCAACGAGACAGAGTATGGAGCCCTTTTTCTTTTGGGACAGAATCTGAACCGCAAGGTATTCGAGGATCCTCTCCTTCACCTTCTTGAGTCCATAATGATCCTCTTCAAGAATCACTTCCGACTCCTTGAGATTATTGTTGTCTTCAGTCTTTTCAAACCAGGGCAGCGCCAATATCCAGTCGATATAGTTTCTTACCACCGTCGCTTCGGCGGACATGGGCGACATCATCTTCATCTTCTTGATCTCATGCTCAACCTTCTGATGAGCTTCTTCTGAGAGTTTCTTTTCCTTTAGCTTTTTCTCCAGTTCCTTGATCTCGCCCTTAAAACTGTCTTCTTCTCCCATTTCCTTCTGAATGGCTCTCATCTGCTCATTCAGATAGTAATCCTTCTGGGTCTTCTCCATCTGAGTTTTGACACGTTTTCTGATACGACTCTCGACTTCGAGTATCTCTATCTCCGCCATCAGCAGAGCATATATCTTTTCGAGTCGCTTAATGAGATCCGTAGCCTCCAGAATTCGCTGTCTTTCATCCAGTTTGACATGCATGGATGCCGCGACGGTATCGGCAAACTTTGACGGATTGTCCGCATTCGATATGGGTCCCATCATCTCCGGAGGGACCTTTTTGCTGAGCTTTGCGTACCGTGAAAACGAATCCGTGATGTTTCGTATAAGGGCTTCAATCTTCGTATCAGATACAGAAGCATATTCGTCGCTCAGTTCCTCTACATCCACCAGATAAAATTCTTCGTTTGGTACATACCTCTTGATGATGCCTCTTTTTACTCCCTCTACCAGCGCCTTCACCGTTCCGTCGGGAAGCCGCAACAGCTGTATGATATTCCCGATAGTTCCTACCGTGTAAACGTCGTCTTCTACGGGATCATCAATTTCAGCGCTCTTTTGCGCGGCCAGGAATATTCCTTTTTCATGCCGCATGGCAGATTCAAGGGCGTTTATGGACCGTTCTCTTCCCACAAAGAGAGGTACGATCATATGGGGGAACACGACAACATCTCTCAATGGAAGCATCGGGATTGCGAGTCGTTCTTCTTTATTTTTATTGAAATCAAACATATATTTTTATCATCCTGTTTTTTTCTGTTCGTCATCTTCCGCAGGCTCGGAAGCCTTTTCAAAAACGAGAATCGGTTTCTCTCCGCTGAGCACCACATCTTCACTGATGAGGCATTCTTTTATATCATGTCTCGATGGAATATCGTACATGATATCGAGCATGGTGTTTTCCATGATAGACTGAAGACCTCGTGCTCCGGATTTCCTGTCTGCCGAAAGCTTTGCTATGGCTCTCAGAGCTCCGTCTGTCAAGACAAGCTTTACGCCCTCTATCTCGAACATCTTTTTATACTGTTTTACGATCGAATTCCTGGGTTCCACTAATATCCTTACCAGATCGTCGTCAACCAAGTCATAGAGCGTGCTGATAACCGGGAGTCTACCTACAAACTCCGGAATCAGACCATATTTTAACAGGTCTTCTGGGCGTACTTCAGACAGCGTTTCGCCGATATTTCTTTCTTTTCTCTCCTTTATGTCGGCCCCAAACCCCATGGAGCTGACGTTCAACCTCTTTTCGATAATATCTTCCAGGCCATTGAATGCACCTCCGCATATAAAGAGGATGTTGGTCGTGTCCACTTGTATAAATTCCTGCTGCGGGTGCTTTCTACCCCCTTTGGGAGGCACATTCGCCAGTGTTCCCTCGATGATCTTCAGAAGGGCCTGCTGGACTCCCTCACCGGACACATCCCTAGTGATGGAAGGATTACCGGATTTCCTCGATATCTTGTCTATCTCGTCTATATAGACGATACCATGAGATGCCTTTCGCACGTCATAGTCCGCATTCTGGAGAAGGCTCAGTATGATATTCTCCACGTCTTCACCCACATATCCGGCTTCGGTCAGAGTGGTCGCATCAGCAATGGCGAAAGGCACGTTCAGCATCCGTGCCAATGTCTTTGCGAGGAGGGTCTTTCCGGAACCGGTGGGACCGATCAGGAGAATATTGCTCTTCTGCAGCTCGATATCATTAAGTTCAATATCCGAAAACAACCGTTTATAATGGTTGTAGACGGCAACGGAGAGGATCTTTTTTGTCCTTTCCTGTCCCACGACATACTGATCCAGGAACTTTTTAATATCTTTTGGCTGAGGGATATCTTCTTTCGCGTTTTCAATGCCCCGGGTACTGTCTTCTTCAACAATACACTTGCACAGCTCTATGCATTCGTCACAGATATAAGCGCTTGGACCGGCAACCAGTTTTTTTACTTCATTCTGCGTCTTCCCGCAGAAAGAGCAGAAGAGCAAGCCCTCCACTCCATCATCACGCTTTCTTACCATGTGAAGCCTCCTTCTGCTTGTAATCAGGAGTTCTCTTGACAATAATCTCGTCTATGATGCCATATTCCAGGGCCTGACTGCTTGTCATATAGTAATCCCTGTCCGTATCCTGTTCAACCTTTTCAACGGGCTGTCCTGTGTGCTCGGCCAATATACTATTCAGTTCCTGTTTCAGCCGCAATATCTCCTTTGCCTGTATTCCGATATCGCTTGCCTGTCCCTGAGAACCGCCGAGCGGCTGGTGTATGACTATCCTCGAATTGGGCAGTGCACACCGTTTCCCCTTTTCTCCGGCCGCAAGGAGAAGGGCGCCCATACTTGCAGCCTGTCCCATGCAAACAGTATTGACAGGAGGTCTTATGTACCGCATCGTATCGTATATGGCAAGACCGGCACTCACAACGCCGCCGGGCGTATTCAGGTAAAAGAAGATATCCCTCTCGGGATCTTCAGATTCCAGATACAGCATCTGGGCGATGATCAGATTTGACACATCATCATCAATAGCCGATCCAAGGAATATGATCCGATCTTTCAAGAGCCTTGAATAGATATCGAAGGCCCTTTCGCCCCGGCCATCCTGTTCAATCACCATAGGAATGAGCGCCATTATTTTTCTCCCTTTTTCGCATCCTTTTTGGTTGCGGTAACAGTAGCTTTCCCTTCGATGAAATCTATGACCTTCTGGTCGAGCAATTCGTCCTTAAGGCGATCTATCATGTTGTTGGTTTCATAAAACTTCTTGACGGAATCATGATCCTGTCCATACCGTTGGCCAAGGAAATTCAATCTTTCATCAACATCTTCCTCGGTAACTTCAATCGACTCTTTCTTTGCGATCTCCTGTAATACAAAGGATGCCTTGACAAGTTTTTCCGCCTGATCCTTAAATCCATCATGCAGATTATAACTTATTTCAGATGCCTTATCATCCGGCATGCCGTTTTGCATCATCCTTTGCCGTGCATCCAGCATCATGGTATAAACCTGCCGTTCCACCCAAGCGGAAGGAATTTCGAACTCATTGTTCTCCAAAACCTTATCAATGATGGAATTCCTGATATCTGTTTTTATCCGTGCGTCCCCTTCTTCTTCAAGCGATTTTTTTATGTCCGCTTTTAGACCTTCCAGGGATTCGTATTTTTCGAAATTCTTTATAAATTCCTCATCCAGTTCGGGTAACACCTTTTCTCGAATAGTCTTGAGAGCTACCGAAAACAGTACTTCCTTTCCTGCCACATCCTTTGCGCCGTAATCCTCAGGGAACGTTACGGTGATATCTTTCGATTCTCCCTTTTTCATGCCCACCAACTGTTCCTCAAATCCTGCCACAAAACTTCCTGAACCTATCTCGAGCAGGTGATCTTCAGATACCAGTTCTTTTCTTACCTCTCCATCAAGCTTTCCCTCAAAACTAATCGCGGCAAGATCACCATTTGCAAGCGTCCTGTCGGTTTCGACATCTTCGACGGTGGCATACATCTGTCTGATCTGATCGAGCCTCGCTTCAATATCAGCCTCGGTAACATCGAGTTCTTCTTTCTCCAGGTTGAGAGCCGTATAGTCCTTTGGGTCAATGACAGGCTGGATTTCAACGGTTGCGTCAAAGAGAAAATTCTCATCCTTCTTTATACCGTTTTGATCAATAACCGGCTGTGCTACCGCAAGGATATTGTTTTTTTCAACGGCATCGGTATAATGTTTCGTAATCAGATTGGATATAGTTTCTTCTTCCGCGTGCTTTCCGTAGTGCATTTCCAGAACATTTCTTGGAACTTTACCCGGCCTGAATCCCCTGATCCTAGCACTCTTGGCTACCGTCTTATATACTGAATCAAGTTCTTTCTTCACATCAGGCCAAAGGATTTCAAAAGACAACTTCTTTTTAACGGAACTCAAATCTTCTATCTTTACTTCGGCAACCATATCTTCCACTCGTTAGCTCCTTTGGCGATTTTGAGGTATTTGACAGATATATACGTACATTTTTTCTACTACACATGACCGTTATATCACACAGTCATTATAATTCTTATACTCTCCAGTTGTCACACAGCATGGTGCGAGAGAGGGGAGTTGAACCCCTATCCGCTTTCGCGGGCTGGATCCTAAGTCCAGTGCGTCTTCCAGTTCCGCCACTCTCGCAATCCACAAACGTATTGCTATAATAGTAATTGCATAACTGATTGTCAACAGCGAAGCGTGTGACTTTCGGATGGTGATTTCAAAACAAAAACCGCCAGCAACGGCGGTTTCTTGGTCAAAAATGGTCGGGGCGAGAGGATTTGAACCTCCGACCCTCTGAACCCCATTCAGATACGCTACCAGACTGCGCTACGCCCCGACTTTTTGATGCTCAAGTATCACTATAGTTATTTTCTGTCAAGGATAAGAAGTTCTAATATAGAGATATTCTCTTACGCTGTTGAATTTTATCGCTCCCATCCCGTTTATCTGTTTCAGGGAGTCGACCTTCGAAAATCCCCCAGCCTCTTCTCTCATCTCTACTATTGCCAATGCCGTCTTTCGCCCTATTCCGGGAATAAGGACAAGATCTTCTGCCGTTGCTCCATTAAGATCGATAGGCATACCGAGAGCGAGTCTGGCCGGAACTGCTATATCACCAACGGTCAACATGGATTGAGCCCTGTCACAGACGATCCTGTCACCCGAGTGAAGCACCCTTGTAAGGTCCGATGCCCTGAATTTTCCGATATCACCCATTCCTTCTTTCTCGAAAAGATCGTGAACCGTTACCTGGCTCGGGAGAAAATAGAATCCGTCATGATTCTCATCCCCGGAAAGTTCCACAATAATATCTGTCGTTTCATGCTCACAACAGATGGCAGGTGTTCCAAAGAAATGAACATATCGGAGAATATCCCTTACAACATATCCGAGCACCATTACGACAACAATGGTGATAGCGCCGTATAGCTGCCTCCTTACAAGGGTTTTCTCTTTCATCTTTTTGCGGGATGTTCAATAATTGTTCCCGTTCTCCTGATCAAGACCAAAGGTGTCGTGGAGGACTCTGACCGCCAGTTCCGTATACTTTGCCTCTATAACTGCCGATATCTTGATTTCAGAAGTACTGATCATCTGAATATTTATCCCCTCGTTCGCAAGGGCTGCAAACATCTTCGAGGCTACACCGGATTGGGTTTGCATACCGACTCCGACTATTGATATCTTTGAGATATTCTCATCGTAATCTATCAAAGATGCTCCCATTTCCTTGGCAACCGTATCGAGAAGCTTTCGGGCCTTTTCTATGCTTTTCTTAGACACGGTGAAGGTCAAATCGGTATAACCCTCGCTGCTTGCGTTCTGAATGATCATATCAACGTTAATGTCATGATCAGACAGAGGTGTAAACAACCGTGCTGCAACACCCGGTTTATCCGGCACATGAGCAACCGTAATCTTAGCCTGATCTCTATCATATGCCACACCGGAAACAACTTCTCTTTCCATATCCTTATCCTCCTTGGTAACCAATGTTCCGCTGTCCTCGCTGAAAGAGGATTTTACATATACGGGAACACCATACGTCTTTGCCAATTCAACCGAGCGGTGGTGGAGAACCTTTGCTCCCGCACCCGCAAGGCTCAACATTTCATCATACGATATCTTCTTGATCTTTCGTGCCTTACTGTAGAGATTCGGGTCCGTTGTATAGACGCCATCCACATCCGTGAATATCTCACAGTAATCCGCCTTGAGAGAGGCTGCGATAGCGACCGCGCTCGTATCCGAACCGCCTCTCCCCAGGGTGGTTATGTTTCCCTCTTTGTCAACACCTTGGAAGCCGGCTATAACCACAATTCTCCCCTTCTTCAGTTCATCATATATCAGTTCGGTATCGACCTTTAGTATCCTTGCGTTACTGTGTATTTCACTGGTGTGGATTTTCACTTGATGACCCAGAAGGGATATCGCCCTATAGCCCATATGTTTCAGGACTATCGAAAAAAGTGATATGGATACCTGCTCTCCTGAAGAGACAAGCACATCATATTCCCTTTCATCGGGTGTTCCTCCGGAAGCGCTGGAGGCCATCTGAACAAGCCGGTCTGTCTCACCGGCCATGGCGGATAGTACGACTACCACATCGTTCCCATCTTCCTTCGTCTTTATCACCCTCCTTGCTACGTTCTGTATCCTTTCAAGATTAGCTACAGAGGTTCCTCCATATTTCTGCACAATTACAGCCACGTATTAAAGTCCTCCTTCTTCAGCGTCCTGCCAATCGGTGACATGTCCGATTCACAGGAAAGTTTTATTTTTCTCTTGTCTCCGTTGCAATGTTCCAGATTGATTACCAGGGCCTCAGGGGGAATAATATCATCAACCTTTTCGGCCCATTCAATGACTACCACTCCATCTCCATACAGATACTCTTGATAGCCCATATCCTCCAGATCAAGAGAACCGGACAGACGGTATACATCCATGTGATAGAGGGAGATCCTTCCGGGATATTCATTGATCAGGGTGAATGTGGGACTGGTAATGTAATAGCCTTCAGGGATACCGAGTCCCTTCGCAATCCCCTGTGTGAGACAGGTCTTACCTGCTCCCAGTTCTCCCGTAAGGGCAACGACATCCCCGCCTGTCAGGTACTCCCCTATAATTCGCCCGATGGCCAGCGTATCCTCGGGTCCTTTAGAAATCAAATCGAAGCTTGTCATGTAATAATCAATGTAACAAAATTTTTCAGTTTATTACCGGTGAGGTTTACACCACAAAGTGACATAAATCAATGTAAAGATGAATGGAAATGATTCCGTATGATTTCATTTCGCCGACAGATGTGGAGTAATCCGAGACAGCGACAAAGTTGGGTGTTTTAACTGCTGCCGATGAGGCATTTGTTGATATTCTCCCACTGTTTATTTTTAACCCAGGAGTACTTCTCGAAAAAAAGCGTGTCGCTGGGATAATATTTACCGTTTTTATGACGTTTGAGAAACTTGTGGAACTCTCCCGGCCCACCGTTGTACATCGCATACATGAGCCTTGCCAGCGTATCATCATCCAATGCTGTATCGAGCTTCATTGTATTCATTCGCTTCAATGCATATCTGCAGAAATAGAGATCCATAATTTCGCAGCCTGCTTTTGCGTTATAGCTTATGTCCCACCTCAAATGATTGGCATCGTACACACCTCGCCAAACACGTTCGTTGATCTGCATCAAACCGACTGAGGTATTGTTATACGATCGCAAATAGGTCACCTTGCCTTTTCTGACCTTGAACTGTCGGAAACAACTTTCCTGCCATGTTGCGGAAAGAACGATCTGCCGATAAAGATCGTGATATCTCTCGGCAAGAGTGCTTTTTTTCAAGGTATCGGAAGAGATGTTTCGTAGCAGGGTCGTTACCTTCTCAATATAGGGGATCGGATCCTGTTTCGGAACGATCCACTGCTTCACCGCCTCGAGATGATTTCCTGTATCACCCTTTTTCGCCCAGGCCGGCGAACAGAATAACGACATAACGGCACTCAGCAGATGTCGATCAGACCTGTCACCAGAGGCTGCTTCATCACTATCAATTTCTAATTCATCCACATCAAAGTCCGGTCCCGAAACATCTGGAGGTGCCCCAAGACCCAAAACATCTCTGAGCCTCGGGTCGACAGCGGGATTGTAAGCAAGGATGGCTGATTCCTGTTCACCCAGCAGACGAGCCAGACGGATAAGGCCGTTGCGGCTGATTTCAATGCCTAAGGTGGGGCCGATCTCATCCAATGCCGACAGTGCATCGGATGCGCTGAAAAAGGCAAGGTACCCTATGGAAGCATTGGAAGGTTTGTCTCCCAGGTGATGTCTGAATACCGGAGACAGTTGTGTCCACGCAGAGATAAATTGTTCTCTCACAAAATCCCGCTTCACCGTACCGTTCAGTAAATTTGTAATAAAGGAGTGTCTTGTTTCCAGGAGCGTATCCAGCAGAATCTGGCGATCATCATCCGATAACGGTTCTTGAGAAAGCGAGGTGATCATATGTACGAGAAAGGGATCCCACGCCTCCCATACCTTAATGAATTTCTCCAATTCTTCTTCAGAAAGTATTTCCGGCTTCAGATCTTCTTCCCTCTCAGCCCTGTCCTCAATATCTGTGAGAACGGCAACCCGTACTGCGTCATGAGTTGTCAGTATCTCTCCGGGCCTGAAACTGGTTATCATCTTTTTTGCGCTGAGCTCCAAGTCCGGAGGAAACAGAGAAAGGAGAAATGACTGCACCTCCAATACGGGTGGGGCAAGACTGATACGGATATTGTTTAAATAATCGTAAACGAGAGTCTTGACGAATGTCCAGATAATACCGGCGACCTGTGCCGGTTCATGATCTTTTTCATATAGAATGGAATCAACGGTTTCGAATGAAAGAACCCATGTGCTGCTATCGATTCGGGGGTTCACGAATAATGCGAGATACCCTTCCCACTCGATCGGCATAATGCACGTGCTGCCGATACTCGTACCGACATGGATCTTCAATTTCGTTTCGAACCGGATGCGTGAACCTTCCTCCGTAAAGATCGGTTCCGATATGGTAATCTTCCTGCAGCCGTTGTTTTCATCAAGGACAACAGATGTCTGATTCTGATCGGTGAAGGCGCAATTAATAACCAGCGATCTGAGAAGAGGATAATCGATCGACAGGGGCAGCGAGACTGTTTTAGAAAAAGCATACTCAGGCAGCAATAGAACAAGTATCAGCAAGAAGGCACTGCATTGAAGAAGTCTTTTCATTTTCATCTTGGTTTCAATATGTCCCATCGATATTTCTCCCTATCAGATTGAGCCCGTACTTCAGAATTCACCCGTAATAAACGGCTACTATTCGTCGATTACGCAATGTTGAAATCTTTCCCTTATCTTAAGATAAAAATGATGGGATTCAGAACACAGAAATACATAAAACCGAGGATAGAAATCAGTGAGTTTTATCACATTCAAGAACAACAAAGGCCATTGCATATTTGTCCGTGTGGGAAATACTGATGTGGTTACCGGTTATACCGGCCTTGTCGACCATGGTTCTCGCCTTTCCATAAAACTTCAGTTCCGGTTTCCCATCCGGCCCGTTTATGACTTCCACATCCCTTAACCCGACACCATCAAAGATTCCCCGGCCCATACATTTAAAAAACGCCTCTTTTGCCGCAAAGCGTGCCGCAAAATGCTGGGCGGGAAATGCCCTTTCATTGCAATACCGTATTTCTCCTTTGGAATACACCCTTTCTACGAATCTTTTACCCCGCTTATCTATGATTCCTTCGATCCTCGATATCTCAACAAGGTCTGTTCCTATTGCGTAGATCATCCCTTTATCTCATCGGTAAGGTTCGATACCTTCTTCATAAATGCCACATCGTGAACCCGTACGATATGGGCGCCGTTCAGTATGGAAGCCGCGACACTCGCCGCCGTGCCTTCAATGCGATGTTCGGCACGTTCCTCGTCAGTAATTTTCCCTATGAAGTTCTTGCGCGACGTACCCACCATAATCGGTCTTCCCAGTGTTTTCAATTCCGCAAGGTGTCTCAGGATGGCGATATTATCTGCAATGGATTTGCCGAAACCGATACCGGGGTCGACGATTACATTTTCCACGTCTACACCGGATGATCGGGCTATCTCCATGCTTTCCTCCAGAAACCCCGTAATCTCCCCCATAAGCGACCGGTACGAAAGATCACCCTTCTGCATGGTTTTTGGGGTTCCCCGCATATGCATCAGCACGACAGGCACCCGGTAATCGGCAATTACCCCGGGCATCCGGTCGTCAAATCTCATAGCACTTATATCATTGATAATTTCAGCTCCTGCTTCTATCGCACGACGCGCGACTTCTGCCTTTGTCGTGTCCACAGATATGGGGATGGAAAGCAATCCTTCAAGTCTTTGTATCAGAGGGATAACCCTTTCAAGCTCGTCTGCAACGGATACCGGCTCCGAACCCGGTCGTGAAGACTCACCTCCTATGTCGATGATGTCCGCCCCGTCTTTCTCCATTTTCAGTGCGTAACTCACGGCCTCTCCGACGTTGACGAACATACCGCCATCGGAAAAGGAATCGGGCGTCATATTCAGTATGCCCGCAATAAGGGTTCTCCTGCCGATGGCTATTTCCCGTTTCGGTGTTCTGAGCACAAAGGCATCTTTTGTGATATTTGCAAGAACTTTTCTGATATCTTCGGATATCTTTCTCAGACCAAAAGGCTGCGGCGCTATCTTGTCCGCGAATCTTCTCATCTGTTTAATGGTACCGATCAGTACGGCATCCGTTCTGTCGATACTGCACGATACCGATCCCCGTGCGACAGCGACATCACCGCCGATAGACAGCATCTCTTGTTTTAATATGTTCGCTACCTTACATTCAATTCCCTCAACCAGAAGATTAAGACTCTTCATCTTGGGAACCATGGCATCGATTCCGGGTTGGTCCGCCCCAACTCTCTTGAGTTCATCCTCCGCCTGATCGGGGGATAGTATATGGAGATACCTCACCTAAGCCTCTTCATCCGTCTTTTCCGCATCGGCCTTCCGATCCTTCTTTCCCTTTTGCCCGCTTATAATTTCATCAAGTTCGTCTGCGTTCAGGACCTCTTTTTCCAGAAGATCCTTTGAGAGCCTATGGAGGATATCGATATTATCGGAGAGGAGCTTCTTGGCCCGTTCGTAGTTTTCGGTAACGATCCTCGATATCTCCTTATCGATTCTTTCCGCTGTCTCTTCGCTGTAATTCTTGTGCGTTGCAATCTCTCTACCCAAGAATACCTGTTCCTCCGTCTTGCCGAAGGTCAGCGGTCCCATTTCCTTACTCATTCCCCAGTTGCAGACCATCTTTCGGGCAATGTCCGTAGCCCGCTCTATATCGTTACCCGCTCCCGTGGTAAAATCATCCAGGATCAGGTCTTCGGCCGCTCTTCCTCCGAGAAGAATTGTAATATTGTTTACCAGATACGAGCTGGGATAGGCATGTTTTTCATCCGTGGGAAGCTGTTGCGTCAGTCCCAGAGCCCTCCCTCTCGGTATGATGGTAACCTTGTGTATGGGGTCTGTCCCGGGAATCAGTTTGGCAACCAGGGCATGGCCGGCTTCATGATACGCGGTATTTTTCTTCTCTTCATCGCTTATGACCATGCTCCTTCTTTCCACACCCATAAGCACCTTGTCCTTGGCATATTCCAGATCGGACATGGAAACCTTATCCTTATTCGACCGCGCCGCATAGAGGGCCGCTTCATTAATCAGATTCGCGATATCCGCACCGGAAAAACCCGGTGTTCCCCTGGCAACAACGGAAAGGTCTATGTCATCTTCAAGAGGAACTTTTTTAACGTGAACCTCGAATATCTTTTCCCTTCCCTTCACGTCCGGCAGTGGCACCACTACCTGCCGATCGAATCGACCCGGTCGTAACAGCGCCGGATCAAGAACATCCGGACGGTTGGTGGCCGACATGATAATGACGCCTTCATTGGATTCGAATCCGTCCATCTCCACGAGCATCTGATTCAGGGTCTGTTCCCTCTCATCATGTCCGCCTCCGAGTCCCGCCCCCCTCTGCCTTCCGACTGCGTCGAGTTCGTCAATAAAGATGATACAGGGGGCGTTCTTTTTTCCCTGATTAAAGAGATCTCTCACACGTGACGCACCGACACCCACGAACATCTCAACGAAATCGGAGCCGCTGATACTCAGGAACGGAACTTCCGCCTCCCCGGCGATGGCCCGCGCGAGGAGCGTCTTACCGGTGCCTGGCTGTCCTACGAGAAGGACTCCCTTCGGTATTCGTCCTCCCAGTTTTGTGAACTTTCTCGGGTCTCTGAGAAATTCGACGACCTCTTCAAGTTCTTCCTTGGCTTCATCGACACCCGCCACATCGGCAAAGGTGGTTTTCTGTGTCTTGTCGGTCATCAACTTGGCCCTGCTCTTTCCGAAGGACATCGCCTTGCCCCCGCCAGCCTGCATTTGTCTCATGAAGAAGATCCAGACACCGACAAGCAGTAATATGGGAAGCCACGATATAATAATGGTCATATACCAGGAAGATCCCTCATCCGGTTTCGCCGCAATCCGTACCCCCTTTTTCTGAAGGAAAGAAACCAGGTTGGGGTCCTGAGGGGCATAGAGCTTGAATGTTTTGCCATCTGAGAGCCGGCCTTCGATATTTTCGCCCTGTATAGTGACGTCCGTAACCTGCCCTTTGTCAAGATAAGCGATAAAATCACTGTAGACAATCTCTTCATTCTTTGAATGGGGCTGGTTGAACATCTGAAAGAGAAAAACAAACACGAGGCTTATCACGATCCAGAGGGCAATATTTTTCTGTATTTGATTCACGTTTAACTCCCTGTCAACAAATTTGGATTTTTCCTATCAAATAATTGTAGCTTTTACCATCTTTTCCGTCATATCAGTGATCCTGACCCTGTCGCTCAACCTCAGGTTGGGCACCCACAGCACCGATTTCTGATCTGCCAGAAGGAAAATCGATCCCCTGCTGGCCCTTGGAATCTTTTCATCAATCAGAAGTTCCGATATCTTTTTCCGTCCCTTCATCCCCAGGGGCTGCATCCTGTCACCGGTCCTGAGTTTCCGCACAACAAGGGGGAAGGAAATGGAGTGATAATCCATGAAGACGGCATTATCTCCGCGAGGATTCTCCTCTCTCTCATCAATCACATCGAACACCATCTTCCTGCCTGTCTCGACAATATGTACGCTCCCCGGTATCTCCACAATGTAAGAGACATCGCTCTTGTTCCCCTTATCGGAAGAATCGTCTCTCGTGAGGCGCAGCGCCCTGCCCTGTTTCTGTGAAATGATCAGGCTGTCGTATTCCCGCCGGACTTTGATGTTAAAGGGAAGGTCCGCGGAGGCGCTCGGGCTCACGTTCTCAATCAGCTCCGCAACCGATTTTACATGGAGATATCCGATCCCGTTCCCGGCAGGAGAACGATCTTCAAGGACAGTCTTTATAAGCCTCCATTGCAGAGCCGGATGGAGCTGTTTCAATGCATGAGCAGGTATCCGTGCGGCGCCCTGCCCAATGTTCCAGTCAGAGATAATTTTTCGAACCGACTCCTGGATAAAATCATCCTCGAGCCTCAGGATTTCGGCCGTACGGCTGATATTTTCTTCCAGTCTTGCATTGTACGATGCCCTCAATTCCGGCACCAGTTCTTTCCGTATCCTGTTTCTGAGATACACATTTTCCTCGTTGGAGCTGTCCGTTACAAACCGCATGTCCTGCTCCTCGAGAAAAGAGAGTATCTCATCCCTCGTAGAATCGATAAGAGGCCGGATATAGATTCCGTCTCGTACAGGTAGAAATCCCTTCAGACCTTCGAGGCCGCTTCCCCTGAGAAACCTCATGATGACCGTTTCCGCCTGGTCATTCAGATTATGGCCCAAAGCGACTTTATCGAGTCTGTGTTTTTCTGACATCCTCTCGAAGAAGGCATACCTCTCTTTTCGGCAGATATCTTCAAGAGATCCCTTCTTTCTTTTTTTTAAATCCGGGATGGAAATCTTCTCAGTGTCGTACGGCATACCCATCGATTCGGCCAGTTTAATGACAAATTTCTGATCTCTGTCGGATTCTTCACCTCTGATTCCGTGGTTCAAATGTAACATAAACAGTTTAAGATTATACGTATCCGAAATAGCCGAGAGCTCCATCAGAAGGGCAACTGAATCGGCACCTCCTGATACGGCGACGCCAACCCTGTCACCCGGATTCAGCATCGAGTATTTCTCGATCGCCTTTTTCACTTTCAGCATGGGTGTGTACCTACTCAAACAACTCTTTTAATTCAGATATATCCTCGCAGCTGTAATCAGGATCAAGGGAAAGAAGTTTATCTCTGTCTCCCAATCCGTTCAGCAGCGCGCAGCTCAGTGTTCCGGTATTCTTCGCGAACAGGATATCGTTTACCCCGTCACCGATAACCACCGTTTTTCTCTTATCGACACCATATCTTTCCAAGAGGGGGATCAAGAGACCGGGATCGGGTTTCCTGCGGGGGAAACTGTCCAAACCTATGATATCTTCAAAATATCCGTCTATCCCTAAGGCCTCGGCAATTTTCAAAGTAAAGCCGTAGAGTTTATTCGTAACGATCACCTTTTTTCTATCCCTAAAATGTTCAAGGACGTCCGTCACTCCCGGGTACAGGCCCGTTGTGTCGAGAAGGTGTTCGGCGTAATGGGCCTTGAATATTTCCATTGCCTGATCGAAGAGTTCACTGTGCTTGTCGTCAAGCGACCGTTCGATGAGCCGTGCCACCCCATCACCTACAAATCCTATAATGGTTTTCCGGTCAAGGAGAGGGATGGCGAGCTGTCCCAACGTATGATTAACGGAATTCGCAAGATCGTCACCGGAGTATACAAGTGTTCCATCAAAGTCAAAGATCATCAGATCAATTTTTTTCATCTTTCCCCTGAAGAGTTAGTAAGCTATTGAGCTCACTACTCAACAGCTTTGACACCCGTAGTTATATATCTTGATAAGAAGTCCGGGGTTCGACGTACAACCCTTGGACATTATACCCTTATTGAACCTTAATATAGTAACTATCCCGATAATTACAAGTAATAAAAAGATGAAAATCAATGAAATAACACATTGACAATCTATTTACCGGTATGATACGTCTTCCCAAAACCGCTTGGATCCGAAAGCGACGGACTGAGACGGAATGGCCAAAAGACAAGAAATTTATCATAGTATATCTGGAGGGGCCTTTCCGATTTCAGCCGGAAAGGCCCCTTTTCTTTTATGAAAGACAGGATTGCAATAATAGGACTCGGCAAGGTAGGCACCGCTGTTGGCTATCTCCTGCGAGAGGCCGGTTACGAGATAAGCGCGGTTTCGGACAGATCTACCAGTGCTTTGAAGAACGGTATCGAATACACCGGTGGAAAGGCTTGCGGCGATCCTCTTCAGGCCTCGTTGCTGGCGGATTCCATATTCATTACGACAACGGATGACCTCATTGAACCCGTATGTAACGAGATAGCAGAAGGCGGTGGATTTGGTCCCGGCAAAAAGGTGGTCCACATGAGCGGAGCCGGCGGACTCGCCCTCCTGGAGTCGGCGCGCAGATACGGAGCATATGTTGCAAGTATTCACCCGCTCCAGTCTTTTGTCGACATAGCCGGCGTCATAGAAAACATACCGGGCAGCACCTTCGGGATAACCTCCGACGATGAAATAAACGACTGGTCGATAGGCGTGGTAAGAGATCTTGGTGGTATTCCATTCTTTGTGTCGGAAGAGAACAAACCCCTGTACCACGCAGCCGCCTGTATGGCATCAAATTATCTTGTTACTCTCATGAATATGGTAGAGGGTGTCTACCGGCACTTGGGGATCGATGCGGATGAGGCAGTCAGATCGTTCTGGCCCCTCGTCAAGGGAACTATGAAAAACATGGAAGACCGGGGAACTGAAAAATCGCTGACCGGACCCATCGCACGAGGTGATATCGGAACAATCCGCCGACATCTCGATGTTCTCAAAAACAAGATGCCTGCCCTCCTGAATCTCTACTGCGAAATGGGGTTATTCACCGTGGATATAGGGCTCAAAAACGATACGCTGTCCGAAGACAGGGCCGATGACATAAAAACACTGTTGAAAGGAATTTCAAATGAGCAAACAAGGAAAGATTAACAAGATTACAACCTCCGTTGTACAAAAGATGAAAAGGGATGGAGAAAAGATCTCAATGCTGACCGCCTACGACTATCCCACTGCGTCGATAATGGATGAGGCAGGGATAGACCTCATCTTGGTGGGAGATTCCCTGGGAATGGTCGTCCTCGGATATGACAGCACACTGCCGGTCACCATGGAAGATATGATCCACCATACAAAAGCGGTATCTCGAGCGGCAAAGCGGGCAATGGTCCTTGGAGACATGCCGTTCATGTCGTATCAGGTATCGGTTGAAGAGGCCCTTCGCAACGCGGGACGTCTCATGAAAGAGGCCGGTGCCCATGGCGTAAAACTCGAAGGCGGCAGAGAGGTGGCAGAGATTGTCACGAAGATTACCTCTTCAGGCATTCCCCTCATGGGACACCTCGGCCTTACTCCTCAATCAGTGCATCAGTTTGGCGGATACAAGGTTCAGGGTAAGGATGACAAAGCCGCAAGAAGAATAATGGAAGATGCAAAAATACTTGAGGAAGCGGGTGCATTTTCCATCGTTCTTGAATGCGTCCCTGCCCAACTCGCGGGAGAAATCAGCAGGTCTCTGACAATACCAACAATAGGTATCGGAGCCGGTGTTGAGTGCGACGGACAGGTCCTCGTCGTACATGACATGCTCGGCATGTTTGATAAGTTTACACCTAAATTTGTCAAGAAATACAAACAGCTGAATATAGATATCGGCACTGCGGTAGGTCAGTACATCAGCGAAGTAAAGGACAAGAGATTCCCGGCTGAGGAACATTCCTTCTAAGGTGCGGATGGACCCTTCAAGTCCAAACCATTAACTACGAATCGGATATGGTTTACAATCTGGAGCCCTGTCTTTCATAATGAACGACAGGGCTTTTTTATGTGCAAAGATACCATTGGAATTGTGTCGTTGCTTCACGCAAAATAGGAAACCTGTATTGGATAGTATACTCGATTTCAGAAATTCAACGGTTCCCTTAGCTTTGCCATTGCTCGCAACGACATGAAACCGTGGCGGGTTGCGACAGAAAGCAATACGTAACAAAAATGAACTGACCAGTCAGTATTTTCTTGACATGCCCTTAGTCTCGAATATAATTTCTTATATCCACCGTTTCAATGTTTCTCATAGTTCATGTTTTTTCTCTGTAACCTGATCGATGAAAACAGGCTTTGCATGAAGCCATCAGATAAGAAGGGAGAAGACTATGACCCAAGCCTCGTATGCCATTTCACACTGGCCGGATACTGAGGCGATCCTAGAGAACATCAATCGTTTGGTCAATCAACCCATGCGTCCCATCAGGCGCGATAAGATGAAGGAGTACCTCTCCTTTTTCGAGACCAGGTGCCGACGTTCAAAAGAGTTGACTGATGAGGCAAAGAAATACATCCCCGGAGGCATCCAGCATAATCTCGCCTTCAACTACCCTTTTCCGCTTGCCGTTGCAAAGGCACAGGGTCCCTATCTCTGGGATGTTGACTCCAACAGGTATATCGATTTTCTGCAGGCGGGTGGTCCCACGATCCTGGGCAGCAATTATGAACCCGTTCAGAAAAAGATACTCGAGCTTATACAAGGGTGTGGTCCCGTTACCGGCCTTTTTCACGAATACGAACTCAAGCTTGCCCGTTTGATTAACCGACATATGCCGAATGTCGAACTCTTCAGAATGCTCGGGAGCGGAACGGAAAGTGTCATTGCTGCGATACGGGCCGCTCGCTGTTTTACCGGAAAATCTAAGGTTATCAAGGTGGGAGGAGGCTATCATGGGTGGAGCGATCAAATGGTCTTCGGCCTCCACATCCCCGGAACCGGTGCCTACGAGGCCCATGGCATCCCCTCGGGATGCCTCGAAACGACACAGGAATTTTTCCCGAATAACACCGACGATGACGATGGCCTCTATGAACTTCTCAAGAGAAATGAGAAGGATGGCGGCACCGCCGCCGTTATTGTCGAACCCCTCGGTCCCGAAAGCGGAACACGGCCCGTTCTTCCCGAGTTTAACAGACGTGTACGCGAACTCTGCGACGAATTTGATACCCTTTTAATATTTGACGAGGTGGTAACCGGCTTCAGGATGGGACTGGGCGGCGCCCAGGGATATTTTAATATCAAACCGGATCTTACCGTTTTCGGCAAATGTGTGGCCGGGGGCTATCCGGCTGCTGGAGGAATCGGCGGCAGAAGGGATGTTATGTCCACCCTAGCGGCAGGCGTTGAGGCGGGAAAGCCGCGGGCATATGTGGGTGGGACACTCTCCGCAAATCCTCTGAGCTGCGCGGCGGGTTACTACTCGATACTCGAGATCGAGAAAAATAACGCCCCGGTAAAGGCAGGCCGTGCCGGTGACAGACTCTGCGAAGGACTGAAGAAGATTATCACTCGATACCGGCTTCCCTTTGTGGCCTTCAACCACGGTTCGATTTGTCATCTCGAGACATCGGGAGTGATGCTTCTCGACATCACAAATCCCAATATCTTTACGGAGCTAAGCCCACGGAAGCATATGATGGAAGAGATGGGTGCGGCATTTATGGCCGAAGGGATTATTTCTCTTGCAGGCAGCAGGCTCTATACCAGCATGGCAGATACGAACGATGTTATCGACGAAGCCCTTGATGGATTTGACAGGGTATTTCAACATATTGAAGGAGTTGACAGGTGACAGGATATACCGAATATAAAGACGATGTACTAAGATATGCGATGTGGCTGTCCGAAAACGGATATTTCGGCTCTCTCACGGGAAGCGGCGGTAATGTTTCAGTGCGGATAGAGGGTGAAAGGGCGTTTGCCATAACCCCCTCGGGAATACCGTACACGAAGCTGGACACCCACGATATCTGCATCCTCGATTTTGGAATGAACCAGATCGATGGGACACAGAAACCCTCCATGGAAAGTGGCATGCACCATGCCGTCTATGAGTGTCGTTCCGATGTACATGCAATCGTGCATACCCACCAGCCCAAGGCAAGCATCTTCTCCATCATCAACCGCCCCATACCGGCGCTCTTTGACGAGGTGTGCATGAACATCGGCGAGACTGTGGATATCGTCCCCTACGCCCTTTCGGGAAGCCGTGAGCTTGCAGATAACGTTGCCGCCAGGCTGGGTAATAACTGCAACTGTTATATTCTGCAAAACCATGGAGTTCTCTGTCTGGGAAAGACCCTTGAGCATGCCTGCCTCAATGCGGAACTGGTTGAAAAAACAGCGACCATATATGCCGATGCGCTTTCTACGGGACAGGATATCTCTACCCTTCCCGAAGATACCATACTGCTCTTCAAACTGATCAGAGACGGAAAGTCGGATAACGGGTAATATCATGAACGGCAAAAATAAACCGGTGAATAAGAGAAAGAAAATCCTGAAAGCTGCGGCTACCGTTTTTTCACAAAAGGGGTTTCACCAAGCTACGATGGATGAGATAGCGAAAGAAGCTGAAGTGGCGAAAGGAACCCTCTACTATACTTTTACAAGTAAGTCCAAACTCTTTGCCGCAACCGTCACCGAGGGGATGGAAGAGATCATCGGTGAGGTCGAAAAGGAACTCACCTCCGAACTTCCCTTTAAAGAGCATTTTAGAAAACTTATCAGAACGAATTTTCTCCTGTATCTGAAGTACCGTGATCTCTCCACCATCGTCTTTAACGAACTCACCAGTGGTGTGGGAAGTGACGTACTGGAAGAAATCGGACGGGTACGCCAGCGCTATGTCGATTTTATCTCCGATCTCCTTGATGAGGGTCATAAGCGGGGGTATCTGAAGGAAGTCAACGATACGTTGGCCGCTGTCGGTGTTATCGGTTTTCTGGACGGCCTGTGCAACTACTATCTCAAAGGTAACGGCCACCCGGAGCAGGAGGCTTTCATCGACACCATGTTTACGGTTCTGTCCTCCGGGCTTCTCGAGCATAAGGGGATAGAACCGACGTAACCTTCCCGTCTGTCACGGCTTTTGAAAATGTATCCTGTAAACAGGAGGTGACATGCTATGTCTGTTTCCAGAGGAAAACACGTACTTGCCATCGACCTTGGAACATCGGGGAGTAAGACGGCCCTCGCCACCATCTTCGGCGAAATCATTGATTTCGAATTTCAGGAGGTTCCCCTTCACCTCCTCCCCAACGGAGGCGCGGAGCAGGACCCTGACGACTGGTGGAATGCCATCATATCGACAACCAAGAAACTTCTTTCAAAAAGCGAGGTGCCTCCCGAGGATATTGTGGCCATAAGCTGTTCGACCCAGTGGAGCGGAACGGTTGCCGTTGACAATGAAGGCAACCACCTCATGAATGCCGTGATCTGGATGGACTCTCGGGGAGCCGGATGTATCGACCGCGTCAGGAAAGGCAGTATCAATTTTGAGGGATACGGGATAGGGAAGCTACTCACATGGCTGTATAAGACAGGCGGAGCTCCGGGTCCATCCGGCAAAGATCCCATCAGCCACATACTGTATATCCGGAAAGAATATCCCGAAATATTTCGTAAGACCTATAAGTTTCTCGAGCCGAAGGACTATGTCAATCTGCGGTTTACGGGAATGTTTGCTGCCTCCTACGACTCCATCACCCTGCATTGGGTAACGAACAACCGCGACATATCCCATATTACCTACGATGACGCACTGCTCAAAATAGTGGGGCTCGAAAGAGATAAGCTTCCCGATCTGAAACGGGCGATTGATATTCTGGGGCCCGTAAAGAAAGAAGTGGCACAGGAACTCGGAATCAGAGAGAACGTACAGGTTATCATGGGTTCTCCCGATGTCCCGGTTGCCGCCATAGGCTCGGGGGCTGTCCGGGACTATGAAGGGCACTGTTACATCGGGACATCTTCCTGGATCTCGGCCCATATTCCGTTCAAGAAGACAGATATTCTTCACTCCATCGCCTCGCTTCCCAGTGCCATTCCCGACAGATACTTCATCGCCAACGAACAGGAGATTGCGGGCGGCATACTCAACTGGTTGCGGGACAACATCATTTACCACAAGGATGAACTCCTTCTGGAGGAAAACGTACCCGACGTTTTTAAGATATTCGACAGCATCGCTGAAAAGGTTCCTGCCGGCAGTAACAGGGTTATTTGCACACCCTGGCTCTATGGTGAACGGACGCCCGTTGAAAACCATCTGATTCGGGGAGGACTGCATAACATATCTCTTGCTACGACTCGGGAGGATATTGTCAGGGCGACCTTTGAGGGGGTGGCCTTCAATCAAAAGTGGGTACTGAAATATATCGAGAAATTTATCGGACAAAAGATGGATCCCATTAACATGGTGGGAGGAGGTGCGATCTCGAATATCTGGTGTCAGATCCATGCGGACATATTGGACAGGACCATACAGCAGATGGAAGATCCGATACAGACAAATGCCCGCGGTAGCGCCTTCCTTGCATCCGTTGCACTGGGTCATATAACCTTTGACGATATACCGAACTATGTAAAGATTAAGAATGTTTTCACGCCCAATCCCGATAACAGAAAAATCTACGACGAACTGTTTAACGAATTCCTCTGTATTTACAGGCATAACAGAGGTATGTGCGCCCGATTGAACAGACATTGCTGATATCGGTACGATGGAATCAATACAACGATCAGAGTAGCTGAAAGGAGGATACGATGAATAGATTCGAATCACAACCATGGGCACTTCCGGAAGGGGTAGACATGGAGAAACATGTTATTGCAACCTACTACTGCTCCATCCCGAAGGACTTCGATATGCTGGATATCGGGGCCTTTATGGCGGTGGAACAGTCCACCGGAACGTGGGTTCCCGTCCCCGGAGAAACACCGGAGATCCGTGCTAAACATGTTGCCAAGGTAATCGGTGTCTATGAAGCTCCCTACTATGAGTGGGGGCTTCCGGACAGCATCACGGAACGTCAGTATATCGTCCAGATCGCCTTTCCGTCGATAAATTTTGAAGACAAATTTTCCATGCTTCTGACGGCAACGGTGGGCAATATTTCTATGGTGCCGAATCTCAAAGTTATCGACCTCCGCATTCCGAAGGATACACTCAATAGATACCAGGGTCCTAAGTTCGGCATCGACGGCTGGTACAAGGCTCTGGGCGTGGGAAAAGGCCGCCCCCTCCTGAACAACATGATCAAGCCCTGCTCGGGATATCCTTTGGAGGTCGGTGTCGATCTTTTTTATAAGGCCGCTCTGGGCGGATGTGACGTTATCAAAGATGATGAGCTTATCGCCGACATGGAATACAACACCGCTGTGGAACGGGTCAAAGCCTATATGGAAAAAGAACGGCAGGTCTACGATGAGACCGGGGAACACACGCTCTACTGTGTGAATGTAACCGATCGTCTTCCCCGCATGTTCGAACTGGCAAAACGCGTCGTCGATGCCGGTGCCAACGCCCTGATGGTCAACTACGTCGCCGTCGGTCTCGAGGCGATGCGCGCCCTTGCCGAAGATCCCCATATCAATGTTCCCATCCTCGCCCATATGGATGTGGCCGGTGCCTATTTCATGTCACCCAACCAGGGTATTTCATCACCCCTCATATTCGGCAAGATGGCCCGTATGTGCGGTGCAGATTCTATGGTGATACCCTTTGCGCTTGGTGGAAAGGCCATGTATATGGGAGACAGATTCAAACAGAGTGTAAACTGCATGACCTACCCCTTCGGCGATCTGAAGCCCGTCCTGCCCATGCCTTCGGGGGGTATTACACCCGCGAATGTGGCCGATGCAGTCAATACTATGGGACGTGATATCATGATCGGCTCAGGAGGGGGGATTCATGCCCACCCGCAGGGTTCCACAGCCGGTGCTCGAGCCTTTCGCCAGGCTATTGATGCCGCAATAAAGGGAATTCCCCTGGAAGAGTACGCGAAAGAACACGAAGAACTCGGACGGGCCCTCGGCCTGTGGGGGAAAAAGACCGATATAACGGGAGGGTAATGGTCAGCGAAGCATCGATGCGAACAACATCCTCATTTTACATGAAGTTTACGGAGAATTTCACTTTTTCTCTTCTAGTTCGTGCACAATGGTTTTCTGCGCGTAGGTGAGCGCCTCCTTGAGGTATTGTTTATTCAGCCAGGGTATGGGAGTGGGAGTCTCAAATATCCGTTCCGGTATCCGTACGGTATCCAGAGAGAATCCTTCCCGCATCTTGAAGCGGTATTTTTCGGTGTGTATTTCTCTGCCAACACGCTGCAGATCATCGGGGGACAAGTCAAAACCGGCTACATCGAGCAGTCGGGTGACAAGTTCCGGGGAATAGATTCCCCGTGCAAAGAAACAGACGACAAGGCTTGACAGTATCTGCCGCCATCTCTCTTCATTCAGGAGGACATCGACAAGCTCTTCCGGTTTCATCTTCTTTTCCACAAGGTTCTTCTGGTCGATACTGTATCCAGCGTTGTCCAGATGGCTGTGACGAGTTCCGATGAGGACTCCCAGGTGGGCCCCGGGGCCTGTATGGTATCCGGGCATTTCATTGCCGCCAAAGGAAAGGGCGAATTCCTTACCCCCATAGATGGAAGATGCATACTCAACACCCCGAGCGAGGGTCTGATAGAAATCGTTCGGCTGATCGATGATGTACCCTCCTGCCTTTACATATGCCTTGGCATCTCCCCATTTCAGCTTAACACCTCTGGTCTCGTCCTCTGTTATAAGGCCCCGCTGAAAGGCCTCCGTGGCCCAGGCGAGGATCACACCGAGGCTCATGGCATCCATGCCCCAGGCCTCTTCCACCCGGTCCATCAATTTCAGAAAATCGACCGGTTTGGATATGCCCAGCATAGTACCGAGTGCATAGATCGGTTCATAGTCATAGGAAATCATTGATGTCTTATAAAAGTAAGCCACATCTTCGTAAGGTTCTCTGAGAGCGGCAATATGGATACAGCCCACCGGACAGTGGGAACAGGCAAGCCGCCTTCCCAGGTACTGTCTGGCGAAGGTTTCACCCGATATCCTGGGAGCATTCTCAAACTGCGCCCCGGTGAGGTTGCGCGTAGGAAGACCGCCGAACCTGTTAAGCGGTACGATGTTCTCGGCGGTCCCCAGATCGTGGTATTTTTTCATCACGGTGGAATCCACGGCAGTCGTGTATACTTCATCATAGAGCTTCCGGTATATCTTCCTGTCGGATATGGGTAGTGAGGACCTGCCGGACACGACAACGGCCTTGAGCTTTTTACTTCCGAAGACCGCTCCCAGTCCCAGCCGTCCGAAGTGTCTGAAGGTCTCTGACATCACACACGAATAGGTAATGAGTTTCTCACCCGCCTTGCCGATACGCATGATGGTTCGCAATCCTGACCCCGTCTCGTTTTCCCTGATAATACGCCCTGTCGAGAAATTACCCATACCCCACAGGGATGAGGCGTCCCTGAAGTGTATCTGATTGCCGTTGATCGTGAGGTAGACCGGCATGGTGCTCGCACCTTGTATGACAATGGCGCCGTATCCCGCCATGCGGATCGCAATGGCACTTCTGCCCCCGCAGTGGCTTTCGCCAAGATTTCCGTTTAAGGGAGATTTGAACATGGCAACCGCCTTCGATGCGAGCGGGAAGAGTGCCGTTAACGGACCGACAGCAAAGATTATGGGATTGTCCGGTCCAAGAGGGTCACACCCCTCGCGACATTCCTCGTGCAGTAGCTGTGTAGCAACGCCGGTGCCTCCGATATGCTGTTCAAAAAGTTCACGTCTTCTCTCAACCCTGAACGTTCTTCGTGTCAGGTTGATATAGAGGACATTCTCAAGGGAATCATTCTTCAACATTTTCGAGCTCCCTCTTCTGCATCCCCAGGACGCCATGGGGGCAGAAATCCACGCAGTAGCCGCAGTGGAGGCAGATCATCGGCTTATTGGTTTCGTCGTTCCAGTACACGGCCCCAATAATACAGGCCTCCCGGCAATGACCGCAGCCGATACATCTATCAGGAATGACGCGTACCCCGCCTCCCTCTCTGGATGTAAGAGCCTGGGTGGGACATACCTTTGCACAGGGGGGATCATTACATGCCTTGCATACGATAACGGAAAAGCCTCTCTCCATACCTCCGATCGATCGCACCCCAATACAAGATCTTGCAAGGCCAGCTTCCCCGACTCTCCGTGAACAGGCAAACATACAACTCTGGCAGCCAATACATTTTTCCGTATCCAACACAGCAAGTCTCACAACGTTACCTCTTAACCTGCCTTATATACTATCTGTACGACACCTTAATATTCTGATCGGATGGGTATGAATGAGAATGAGATGGTGGTTTCACAAACAAACGCGCTCTAATGGATTATTGTCATCTTCATAAAAATCTGCTACATAGTACCATACACTAATACAGGCGCACATTCAACGAGAATGAACACCATATCCCTAAACGGTTCAACAAACCTCACGGGGTAATGTGAATCTCTCCCCTTTATTATACAATGCTACAGGATCATTGGAATCAATTATTTTTAACGAGCCCTACGAACAGGAGGAGAAACCATGATAAACTTTTCGCAGAAATGCAGAGATATAACCACCCTCTATCTTATCGACAAGGAGCAACAAAAACTCGGCCCCAAGATGAGAGCCGCTTTGCAGGGGAAAAAGGCGATTCTGGTTATTCCAACACTGGCAACAGAATTTACGGATGATGACAACAGGCCTGTCTTTATAAACATTCTCAAACAACTCAGTAAGATTTCATACCTCAGAAAAATCATTTTCGGACTTGATGCCGCCACCGATGCGGAGGCGCTTGAGCTGGCAGCCCTTCTTAAGGAACACGGAATACGCAATTATATCCTGCAGCATAACGAAGGGGACCGGTTCAAAGAGTTGTACAAAAGGATCGATAACCTCAGCGCCGCTTTCAGACAACCCGGAAAGGGCAGGAACATGTTCATGTCATTCGGGGTAGCCCAAGCAATCGGAGCCAATTATGTCGGCGTCATCGATGCCGACATCCGGACATTTCACCACAAACAGCTCGACCGGCTTTTTTACCCCATTATTATGTTGAATTATCAGTTTTCCAAGGCAGCATATATAAGAATCGGAAACAATCGCATGTACGGGAGGGTAAAACGTCTCCTCCTTGATCCCTTTCTCCTGGCCCTTAAACGGAAATTTCGGGAATCGGAGGACGAGAAATTCATCAGCCTCATCGACTATCTGCTGGCATTCAACTATCAACTGTCTGGTGAGGTTGCCTTTGAGATAACGCTCCTCAAGCGCATGCATTTTGCCACCAACTGGGGAGTCGAGCTCTTTACCCTTATTGAGGCCTATCGTAAGGCAAACAACATAGCGCAGGTTCAATTCTCATCAGTCCCCTTTGAACACAAGCATCAACCTACCGCGACGGATGGCCCTAAATCGGGCCTCTATAAGATGTCCATGGATATCGTGACAACCTTGCTTTCCACACTCGTCATTGAAGAAGGATTTGAGATATCCGATTATTTTGTCCGGGATATTACCGCTACCTACCTGAACATCGCCGATGAACTGATCAAGAAATACTCCGAAAATGCATCGTTTTCAAACCTGGAGTACGATCGGGACGCAGAGGAAGCCATGGTAAAAGGAGTATTCCGGGATTCTATCCTGGCTGCCGGAGAATTTCTCACCTCATCACACCGTCTTTTCAGTAAAAATCTGTTGCACCTCCTCGTGAGCGACAAAAGGTTCGAAAAATACAAGGATGAAGGCCTGGTTGACGACCTTCTGTCATACGAGGAAGAGAGCAAAAACAGGATATTCGAAATCCCTCAGACCGTTTCATGGGAACGGATTATCATGAAACAACCGGACATCCTTAACGACATACGGGATGCCGTCGTGAAGGAAACGGCTTTCTTTACAAGAACTCGATAAGTTCCATTGTCCGTCAGATAAATACCGATTCGGGACAATCCGACAAGGAGGAACGATGAGAGAGAAATTCGATGTGGTAGTCGGCATTCCCTCGTACAATGAATCGCAAACGATAGGACATGTAACCCGAATGGTCGGAGAGGGGCTTGCCAGATATTTCCCCGATGCGAGAAGCGTTATCGTCAACTGTGATAATAACAGCCCGGATGGCACAAAAGAGGCGTTCTTTTCCGCTGACATCCCCGACAAGGTCAACAAAAAATATATCTCCACTCCTGAAGGAATAAAGGGAAAGGGGAACAATTTCCTTAACCTCTTCCGGTTCTGCCAAGATGTGGATGCACAGGTTATCATTGTCGTCGATGCCGACCTCCGGTCGATAACACCCAAGTGGATAAAATTCCTTGGCTATCCCATAAAAAAGGGGGCAGATTACGTCACCCCTCTCTATTCACGGCACCAGTTTGACGCCACCATTACAAACCATCTGTGCTATCCTCTTATATTTTCCCTGGCACGATTCGATACTCAACAGCCGATCGGCGGAGATTTCGCCTTTTCCCGACGGCTCTGTACATACTGGCTCGAGCAGGAATGGACCGAAATGACGAGGCAGTATGGAATCGATATCTTCATGTCTCTCAACGCCCTTTTCGGTGGATTCAAGATCTGTCAGTCGGGACTCGGGAACAAAATCCACAACGCAAGTTCTCCCAAACTGGGAAAGATGTTTGAAGAGGTAGTCTATACACTTTTTTCAATACTCCTCCGTTACCGCGACATATGGCTTGAAACCCCTCTTAGGGATGATTCACACGATATATACCGACCTCAACACCCAATACACCAATACGGCCTTGAAAAGATGACGGAACCTCAAGATCTGTCCATAGACATATTGGCTCTTAAAAAACAATGCCGAGACGAATACGAACGATACAACCATCTGATTCAACAGTACCTGAACCCATATATCTACAACAGGATTCGGTATATGTTCACGATTGATAATTATGATCTGGATACAATGATCTGGTCGCAGATCGTATACCGATTTCTCTTCCTCTTCGACGGCGCCACTGAAGAAACAAAGAAGAACCTTATCGATGCCCTGAAACCCCTCTATTTTGCACGCAGTATTACGTTCGATTATACGACGTTTCGATACAGCGTTATGTATGCGGCAAAGGAGATTAAAGACCAATCGAGGGCGTTTCTGTTCCAGAAGCCGTATCTGATGGGATTGTATCTGACAAACCGTAACATCTGTCAAATATATTTCGACAAATGATTACGGACCCAGACCATTGAATCATAGTGTATTAAAAGTGTGTCATGGGAGGTTTTCCCACCGGAAAGACATTGAAACCGGTTTCGAACAGATTCCTGTGATCAAGGATATTTCTGCCATCAAAGATAAAAGCCGGTTTTCGCATGCCCGTATATATTTCTTCAAAGTCGAGCGATGCATAGATATCCCATTCCGTCATAACGGCAATGGCATCACACCCTCTGGCCGCCTCATAGGGATCTTCGATAAAGTCCACTTTTTCCTGCAGGTCCGCCAGGTCCGTCCGGGCGTTTATCAGCGCCTTGGGGTCGGTGATTACGAGTTCGGCCTTTTCTTCGATAAGCCTTTTCGATATGTATATGGCAGGGCTTTCTCTTGTATCACCCGTGTTGGCCTTAAAGGCAAAACCAAAGAGACATATCTTCTTACCTGCCAGCGTATTGAACATGGTGCCCAGCATATTCAGGATGAATCGTTCCTTCTGATAGTCATTGATCCGCAACACGCCGTCCCAGTAATCGGCCACCTCGTCAAGGCCGTACTGCCGACACAGATAGACGAGATTGAGGAGATCCTTCTTGAAACACGATCCTCCGAACCCGATGCTGGCATTCAGAAACTTGTCTCCCAGGCGGCTGTCCATCCCGACTGCCCGGGCAACTTCGGTTATGTCCGCCTCCGTCTTTTCACACAACGATGAGATGGCGTTGATCGATGATATTCTCTGTGCCAGAAAGGCATTTGAAACAAGTTTGGACAGTTCACTGCTCCAGATATTGGAGGTGATGATACGTTCTTTCGGCACCCAATTGGTATAGATCTTCACCAGTTCGTCCCTCGCCCTGACTCCCTCGGGTGTTTCGCGTGATCCGATGAGGACTCGGTCCGGTTTTTCCAGATCCCTGATTCCTGTCCCTTCTGCCATAAATTCCGGATTGGAGAGGATATCGAATTGAACCCCACTGGCAGTTGCGGTAAGTATCCGTTCCATCGCTTGTGCAGTCCGTACGGGAAGGGTACTCTTTTCCACGATAATCTTATCGGACTGAGACGCATCGCGTATCTGCTTGGCCGTCTTTTCCCAATACCGAAGATCGGCAGCCATACCGGCACCCGCACCAAATGTCTTGATCGGAGTATTCACGCTGACAAAGATGATACTCGCCTCTTCTATCGCCCGTTCGATCTGTGTATCGAAAAACAGATTCCTTCCTCGAACCTCCCGCACGATCTCATCGAGACCGGGTTCGAATATGGGGAGGGTGTCCGAATTCCATGCGGCTATGCGCTCCGGGTTCGTATCTACGACCATGACCCTGTATTGAGGACATTTATAGGCTATCACTGCCATCGTTGGGCCACCCACGTAACCCGCCCCGATACACAGGATGTTTTTCTCAAAGGCCATATTTCTTCTCCTCTTGAGTCGCACGGCAGGGCAATATAGAAAAAAAGGGGACAAGCCAAAGGCTCATCCCCCTCTCAGCACTGGAGGCGGCAACCGGACTCGAACCGGTGAATAACGGTTTTGCAGACCGCTGCCTTAGCCACTTGGCTATGCCGCCGAAATCTGGAGCGGGCGAACGGATTCGAACCGTCGACGTCAACCTTGGCAAGGTTGCACTCTACCACTGAGTTACGCCCGCTCAATTTTTGAAAACCTCTAATAATAAAATACGCTCCCCTTGTCAATGAAAAGTTTCAGAAACCCGTACACTATTTCCGAATTTTTTTCTCATAAAACTTCTTAAAGTAATCCGAGCCGGACCATACCGTCAAAACAAGGGCGATGTAAAGTATAACCATACCGATGGCATGCGCGTTCAGGCCGAATACGGTGTCATAGTGTATCAGCAGAGCCGAAACCGCAACAATCTGACACAACGTCTTTTGTTTGCCCAGCCTGCTCGCGTCAATAACGTGACCATCGGCTGACGCGATACTCCTCAGGCCATCAACAAGCAGGTCTCTCATGATAATAAGAGCGACTATCCATGCGGGAATTCTGCCGATGGGAATCAGCATGATCATAGCCGTGGTCACGACGAGTTTATCGGCCACAGGATCAAGAAACTTCCCCATGGTGGTGACGATGTTGTATTTTCTCGCTATATATCCGTCTAACAGGTCTGTGATCGCGGCTATGATAAAAAGGATGGCAATAACCAAACTCAATATCGGACCGGGAGAAAGTAAAAGCAGAAACAATACCGGAATCACCGCAAGTCTGAGGAGAGTAATAGTGTTCGGCAGGTTGAATATTTCGTTCCTGCCCTTCAATATCGTCAGTTTATCAAAGGAATCCTTCAGAAAATCAATCATGTCATCCTTTCGGAACCCTGCGCCAGTCGGCCATAAACTTCTCTACTCCAATATCCGTTAGCGGATGTCCGGCCAACTGCTGTATTACCTTAAAGGGAATCGTGGCAATATCGGCCCCAAGAAGCGCCGCGTCGAGTACATGAAGGGGGTGCCTGATACTGGCAACAATAACCTCGCAACCAAACATATAGTTATCGAAGATGGTCAGTATCTTTTCCACAAGGTCCATTCCGTTGTGGGAAATATCGTCGAGTCTCCCAACAAAGGGACTGACGTAATCAGCGCCCGCTTTGGCGGCAAGAAGCGCCTGCACCGGAGAGAAGATGAGCGTCTGGTTTACACTGATTCCCTGATCCGCCAGCATTCGTGTCGCTTTGAGTCCTTCGGTAGTCATTGGTACCTTCACGACGACATTCTCAGCCAGCTTTGACAGCTTTATTCCCTCGGCAACCATACCTTGAGCGTCCTCACTCACCACCTCGAGGCTCACGGGGCCGTCTACAATCTCCAGTATTTCTCTTACAACCGTGTCAAAATCTTTCTTTTCCTTTGCCACGAGAGAAGGATTTGTGGTAACGCCATCAACCATTCCCAGACTTAATCCCTCTTTGATCTCATCAATATTACCGGTATCTATGAAAAACTTCATCTATGTTCCTCAACCATTCTCTTTATTATATTTTTCAAGACATTCCTTGCTGCAAAAATAGAGCGTCCTGCCATTGATGACTGTCTTGTAGGCACTGTTAATCGGTACATATGTGCCGCAATACGCATCTTGTACGAGGTCTTCTCCCTCAATGCGAGGCGGCTCACCGGGATGATTCTTTGATACCCTCTCCGGCGATGTGAAAAGAAACCTCGATAAGCGGTATACCACATATACGATAATGCCTGCAATTACTAAACGAATCATTCTCAATCAAGGGAGCGGCCTTCACCGCTCAGTCGTTCAACGACATGGTTATCCTCAAGCCTGACCAGCAGTCCATGGGCGGAGATCCCGAATGCAGGGTGTATAGCACAGGGGGCTATTTCATTCAACGGGACGAGCACAAACCGTCTCGTATGAAACTCCGCATGAGGAATAGCAAGGTCTTTCTCATCCATGACCAACTGATCATAGAGCAGGATGTCGATATCGATGATCCGGGGTCCCCATTTCTTGTTTCTGATTCGCCCCATCTTGTTTTCCACTTCCTGCATGGCATGAAGGAGGGAACGCGGCTCAAGCATTGTCCGTATCTCAATAACTCCATTGACAAACCAGTCCTGCTCCTCAAATCCAACCGGTTGCGTCTTGTAGAGTGATGAACGTCTCAAGACCCTGATACCATGTACATCGGATACGTTCTCTATGGCAGCGTTGCACTGTGCAGCGGCATCTCCCATATTTGAACCGATACCCAAAAAACAGATAACGCCATCATCCACGGTGATATCCCTGTTTTAATCCTTCAGTCCCAGGACATCCTGCATATCATAGAGACCGTTTTCCCTGTCAACGATCCAGGCAGCCGCCCTGATCGCCCCTCTGGCGAAATTATCGCGGCTGTGGGCACGATGGGTAAACTCCAGTCTCTCACCCATACCACCGAAGAGAACCGTATGTTCTCCGACAATGTCACCGGCCCTCACGGTATGGATGCCTATTTCCTTCTCCGGTCTCGCACCTATCATTCCCTTTCGTCCATATACACTGACTTTATCGATATCTCTGTCAAGGGCCTGGGCTATGATCTGTGCCATCTTCACAGCGGTCCCGCTGGGGGCATCCTTTTTCTGATTGTGGTGGGCCTCAATGATTTCAACATCATACGCATCGCCCAGTATGCCGGCCATGTCTTTGAGGACTCTGAACATCACATTGACACCCACGCTCATGTTGGGAGCCAGGACACATTTCGCATTTTTGGAAATGTTCGCTACTTCCTCCATTTCATCCTGTGTCAACCCCGTAGAACCGATAACGATGGCCTTATGATGTTCGGCCACGGTTCTGAGATGTTCGACAGAGGCAATGTGATTACTGAAATCAATAACAACGTCCCCCTTCTCGATACATCCGGCCAGGTCGTCTCCCAAAACAACGCCTGTTTCACCCAGTCCCAGATACGACCCGACGTCACGTCCTATGAGCTGATGCCCCTCCTGCTCCACCGCCCCTACAAGTGTAACGTTCTGGTCGGAGTGGATCAAGGTGATGATGCGTCCCCCCATTCTTCCTGCAGCTCCGGCAACTATAACCTTTATCATTTTATTCACCATTATCAGATCAGGCCGTAATCGGTCACGATCTTCGTTAATTTCTGGTAGGTTGCATCCGTCATTTTATAGAGGGGAAGTCTCAGCTCGAGCGTTATCTTACCCATCATCGCCAGTGCCGTCTTTACCGGAATGGGATTCGTCTCTAGGAAGCACCCCTCCATGATCGGGTTCATCCGGTAATGGAGTTCACGGGCTTTCTCCAGATCCCCCGCCTCAAATGCATCGATCATGGCAGCCATATCTCCCGGGATAATATTGGAGATAACGGATATGACTCCCTTCCCTCCTACCGCAAGAAGAGGAAGAACCGTAAAATCGTCACCGGACAGGACGTCAAAATCGTCACCGCACAGTTCTACGACTTTGCTTACCTGCTTCAGATCTCCCGTAGCTTCTTTTATTCCGACGATATTACTGATTTTTGACAGTCTCGCCACGGTCTCCGGCAGGAGGTTAACCGACGTTCTTCCGGGGACATTATAGGGAATAATCGGTATCGGAGCGGCTTCGGCTACCGCCTTGTAGTGCTGGTACAGTCCTTCCTGCGTGGGTTTGTTATAGTATGGCGTAACCAGCAAAGCGCCATCGGCCCCTGCTTCATAGGCATGCTTGGTAAGCCGTATGGCTTCCTTTGTACTGT
>Ga0116164_10000191_pt1 | contig 58775 bp, 59 predicted proteins | sample AD_UKC109_MetaG_FD_89888 | JGI IMG/M metagenome (GOLD analysis project Ga0116164, IMG submission 89888) | Active sludge microbial communities of municipal wastewater-treating anaerobic digesters from Hong Kong - AD_UKC109_MetaG | ecosystem: Engineered > Bioreactor > Anaerobic > Digestate... | reverse complement strand
CGGCGTGACCGGCCCCAACGAGTATGAAAACAACGTCAACAACAACTGGTACACCAACCGCATGGCGGCCTGGAGTATTGCGTATTTTTGCGATATGTATAACAAGGCCGACGCCGCCCGCAGGAGCGCTTTAGACGTTTCGGCTGATGAAGTACAGCACATGCGCGAGATTTCGGAGATGATGTATTACCCGGAGGATATTCAAAGGGGTATCTTTATTCAGCACGACACCTTTATGGATAAAGATCTGATGCCCGCCTCGGCGTTGCCTAAAGAGGATCGTCCCATCAATAAGCACTGGTCATGGGATCGTATTCTGCGCTCCTGCTTCATCAAACAGGCGGACGTATTGCAGGGCCTGTATTTCCTCAATCACCTCTACGATCAGGAGACGATCAGGCGCAATTTCGATTTCTATGAGCCTATGACCGTACACGAATCCAGCCTATCCCCGTGCGTACATTCCATTTTGGCTGCAGAGCTGCAATATCACGACAAGGCCGTGGAAATGTTTGAGCGAACGGCAAGGCTTGATCTGGACAACATCAACCACGATACCGACGACGGTCTGCACATCACCAGTATGGCGGGCAGCTGGCTATCCATTGTACACGGCTTTGCGGGTATGCGCACCGTGGATGGCCTGGGTTTCCGTCCCTTCCTGCCTGCGCAGTGGCAGGGTTATGCGTTTCAGCTCCTCTACCGCGGCAGGCGGCTGCGGGTAGAGGTCAACAAAAGCGTAAGCATCCGCCTGTTGGAGGGCGAAGCGCTTACGCTGAAGCTGTATGATACCGACTATGAGCTGGAAACCACGGTCACGGTTCCGCTTCCTTAAAGCAGAAGAAAATTATCCGTTGAGCTCGTGGTAGCGCCTGTACATATCCTCCGCGCCAGTTTTGGCTTCGCGGAGGGTTTTTTCTGCGTCGATGGTCAAATACTCACCGTCACGATATAGCACCTTGCCATCCACCATGGTCAGCGTCACATCGCTGCCCTGCAGGGCATAGATGAGGTTGGATTCCAGATGGATGCTTGGCGTCATGTGTGGCGTTTTGCTGTTGATCAAGATCAAATCGGCTATGTAGCCTTCCTTTATCAAGCCCAGATTCTCAAATCCCATTGCCTTTGCGCCTACGCTGGTGGCGGCGGCAAGGGTCTGCGCAGGCGTAACTACGGTCGGGTCCAGGGTTGCGCCCTTTTGCAATAACGGCATGAGCTTGATCTCCTCCCAGAGGTTCAGGTTGTCGTTGCTGGCAACGCCGTCCGTACCCAATGCCACCTTGCAGCCCTGTTTGAGCATCGCCGCAACAGGCGCGATACCGCTGGCAAGCTTCAGATTGCTGACCGGGTTGTGTGCAATCGTCACGCCGTACTGTTGGGCCAGCTTGATATCCTCATCGGAGAACCACACACAGTGTGCGGCGATCACACCGGCTTTCAGCGCGCCGCAGGACTCCAGATACTTCAGCGGGGTCATGCCCCTGCGCGCGATGCAGCCCTCGTGCTCGGCCATTGTTTCGCTGACGTGAACATGGAAGGGAAGCTTCATCTCGATCGCCGCTTTGGCGGCGGCTTTCATCAGCTCCGGGGTGGATGTGTACTCGGCATGGGGCGCGATGGCGATGCGGATGCGGTCATTGCAGCAATGGTTCCAGTCCCTGGCCAGCTGTATACCGATCTCCAGATCCTTGCAGCTTCCGTCCGTATCGATCAGCCCGTAGCCGATTAACGCCCGCATGCCGTTTTCCTGTACCGATTTAACAATGGTATCGGTATACATGTACATATCGCAGAACGAGGTCGTCCCAAACCGCAGCATTTCCATGCAGCCAAGGTCGGTAGCGGTACGGATCAGGCTATGATCCCACTGCGCTTCCAGCTTGAAGATCACCTGGTTGAGCCAGTCGTCCAGCGTCAGATCTGCGCCTGCCGAACGTAAAAGGGTCATAGGCGTGTGGGTATGCAGGTTGATAAGACCCGGCATGCAAATGCGGTCAGTCGCGTCGATCACCTGATCCGCCGCAAACGCGGGCGCATGATCGGCCGGACCGGCATAAGCGATCAGGCTGCCGTCCACCTGCACCTCGGCGTTCGGAATAAACGGGATATGCTCCTCTGTTTCGACACCAGGTATCAGTGTGCAGTTGGTGATTCGGGTACGCAAGGCGCTCGCCCTCCCCTTCTTGTGAATGCTTCGATTATACCATTGTTACCATGCCTCCGCAACGCGGCCGCCTGCTTGAAGTGCGACCGTTTTTCTGATACGATGGTTGCACTTGAGATCGCGGAGGCAGACGATGAAATACCAGATTGATACCATTCCCGTATGGGAAGCGCTGGAGTTCGACGGCAGCTGTATGCTGTGCACCCTGCAAGCAAAAACCGAGGCCGGAGAAATAGACCGTACCCTTGGTTCCAGCGTTATGGAGCCGGACGTTCGCGTGCGCACCAACGAGATCGGCGTCTGCCAGAAGCATCAGCAGATGATGTTTCAGGTCGGCAACCGGCTGGGCCATGCCCTGCTAATGGATACGCATGCCGAGCAGGTGCTTGTCAAGCTGGAAAAAATCAAAGCGCAGGCAGTACGCGGCCGCGATATCGACACCGCCAAACTCACTGAAAGCCTGCGAACCTTGGGGGAGCGCTGCGTCGTATGCGAGAACGTGCAAACGCATATGTTGCGGTATACGTATACGCTTGTCTATCTATGGAAGACCGATCCCAAGTTTGCCCGGAGGTTCAGCGAAAGCAAGGGGTTGTGTCTCCCCCACGCCGCCGATCTGATCGAAGCGGCGCAAAAGCAATTCAACGCCCAGCAACGCAAAGAGTTCGCCGCGCTGGGCCTTGATCTTGTTCAGGCGCAGCTGTCGGCGGATGAAACAGACCTGAAATGGTTCACACAGAAATTCGATTATAAGAACAAAGATAAATCCTGGGGCAATTCCAAAAACGCTATCGAGCGCACGGTCAACCGGCTGCGCGGGTACTGCCTGGGCGACCTACCCTACGATAAGCCCAAAAAATAATCAATCTTCTGTATACGGCTCCATTTTGACATCCGCTTCATTAAAAAGCTCCAGCGTAAACGGATCGGGATAGCTGTGCTCGTAAATCACGCGTTTGATGCCGACGTTGACGATCATCTTGGCGCATACCGAACAGGGCTGGTGCGTGCAGTACAGCGTTGCGCCATCCACCGAAATGCCCAGCTTGGCCGCCTGAATGATGGCGTTTTGCTCGGCGTGAATAGCGTAGCAGGTCTCGGCGTGCGTGCCGGACGGGATGTTAAGCTTGTCGCGCAGGCATTCGCCGCGCTCGCGGCAGGTTTTAATCCCTGCAGGGGCTCCATTGTAACCCGTTGTCATGATTCGTTTGTCTTTCACAATGACAGCGCCAATCGAACGCCCCTTGCGATAGCAACTCGACCAGCCCGCGATCAGCCGCGCCATTTCCATAAACCGTTGATCCCATTTGTTCATATCGTCACCTCTTTTGGTTTGATTATAGCATGATTGGACGGCATTTGAAACCGCCGGAATGCGATGTTCTCGTTTGCCAAACGGCAAAAGCATGGTATAATTTGTGAATACTACCGGAGTAAAAAGGAGTGCCCTCATGGATCGTAAAGACGAGATTATCAAGCTTCAAATGGACGTCATCCAGCAGATGACTGAATCCAACTTAAAACGCATTGCGGACGATTTATGGGGTCTGCCTACGCTGCAGGCGGGCGGTGAACCCGTTGTGAAGCGAAGCGACGGTAAACCGGCGGTTGCGGATGCGAATCCGTCACAGGAAGTACCTGCCCCCGCGCCTGAGGTGCAGGAAACCATGGAAGACCTGAAAAAAGAGCTGGAAAGCTATATCGGGCTGCAAATCGTCAAGCAGGAAGTGGAAAGTCTGGTCAACCTTGTAAGCATCCAGGAACTGCGCAAGAAGAACGATCTGCCCGTGGATGATTTATCGCTCCACCTGGTGTTCTCCGGCAATCCCGGCACGGGAAAAACCATGATCGCGCGGCTGATGTCGCGCATTTACAAGGTGCTTGGGATTCTTTCCAAGGGCCATTTGGTCGAAACCGACCGCAGCGGGCTGGTGGCCGGCTACGTGGGCCAGACCGCCATCAAGACATCTGAAGTCGTTCAAAAGGCGTTGGGCGGCGTACTGTTCATTGACGAGGCCTATGCGCTAACCGGGAATACGGAGAACGATTACGGCCAGGAAGCTGTGAACACGCTCTTAAAGGCGATGGAAGACCACCGGGACGATCTGGTGATCATCGTCGCGGGCTATCCCGCCCTGATGCGCGGGTTTATCAATTCCAATCCCGGCCTGGAAAGCCGGTTTAACCGCTTTTTGTTCTTTGCTGATTACACGGCCCAGGAAATGCTGGATATTTTCGACATGCGCTGCAAGAAAAGCGGCTATACCGTGGATGAGGATACCCACAAGTTGCTGGAAGGTTTTTTGCAGAAGTTTGCCCAGAACAATCTGAACTTCGGCAACGCGCGCGGAGTGCGCAACCTGTTTGAACGCGCCGTCAGCGCGCAGGCCAATCGCCTTGCAAAGAAAAAGGACGTCACCAAGGATGAACTGATGATGCTGACGGCTGACGATATCCGCATTGCAGCCGGCGAAGAGAAGCAGGCCGAGAAACCTGCCCCCGCATTGACAAACGAGTGATTTGCGGTATGATTACGTTACTGGGATAAGTTGTGGAGGAATGCTTTTGGCACAAGGAACACCGGCTGTCATTTCCCTGGAGAGCATGGACTCATGCCTGTCGCTATTTGGCACGAACGACAAGAACATCCCGCTTTTTGAAACGGAGCTGGGCGTTACCCTTTCCGTTCGCGGTTCGGAGCTGCGCATTACTGGCTCTGACGAAAGCGTCGGCATGGCTTCTCAGGTAGTCGAAAAGCTGAGTGATTTGTTGCGCCGCAACGCCCAGGTGGATCGCATCACCCTCCGTTACGCGCTGGCGCTCGCCAAGCGCGGCGAGCTGGACCGCATCGACGATATCGCGTTTGAGGTCGTCGCTATCACCCACCGCGGCAAGCCCATCCGCTGCAAGACGCTCGGCCAGCATGAGTATGTCCAGGCAATCCGCGAACACGAGCTGACCTTTGCTGTCGGTCCCGCGGGCACGGGCAAAACCTACCTTGCCATGGCGCTTGCCATAGTAGCGCTGCGCAATAAGCAGGTCGAGCGCATTGTGCTCACCCGCCCCGCTGTGGAAGCGGGTGAAAAGCTGGGGTTTCTACCCGGCGACCTGAACCAGAAAGTTGATCCCTATCTGCGTCCGTTGTACGACGCGCTGTTTGATATGATGGGCGGGGACTCCTACCAGCGTTTGCAGGAGCGCGGAGTGCTTGAGATTGCGCCGCTGGCTTATATGCGCGGAAGAACGCTATCGGATAGCTTCATCATTCTGGATGAAGCGCAGAACACCACCCCCGAGCAGATGAAAATGTTCTTAACCCGCATGGGGTCCGGCTCACATACGGTTGTCACCGGCGACGTCACCCAAACCGACCTTCCCATCGGTAAGCAATCCGGACTGTTGCAGGCAATGACCGTACTCAGGGATATCCAGGAGATCGGTATGGTCAAGCTCGATCACTCCGACGTCGTGCGCCATGATATGGTGCAGACCATCGTCAGGGCCTATGAAAAACACGAGGAGGCCCTTTTGAGGAGGAATGCGGACCATGGCGTTTAACATGCCCGGTTCATCGCTTCGAAAGCTACCCATCGGTAAATTTTTGCTGAATCTGTGGAGTGCTCTAAAAACCAAAACCGCGCAATGTATCTACATTTTGGCGGCGTCAGCTCTGGTGTTGATCGTTTTATTTTCCATTGCCATCACACCGGAGCGCTACCATTTACAGGTGGGCGATATTGCCAACAAAACCATCACGGCCTCTAAGGACGTCGTGGATGAAACCGCTACCGCAAGGCAGCAGGAAGAAGCCGCGCGCCTTGTAGAGCCCATTTACCTGCATAAGGATAGCGTCGCGGCGGACGTGCTGCAAAACCTTTCGACGATTCTCACGCAGGTCAACGCCGTACAACAGTATGGCAGCAGCACACTGGAGCAGGCGGCTCCAGGCGATGCAAAGGGCAAACGCGCCTATGTGTTCAACTCCGCGGAGCTGGAGTACGCCGAATCGCTCATCCCCTCGATATCGCTGGCTTCATACCAGCTGGATACGCTTTTGCGCGCTTCCGACGACGATATTCAGGCCATGAACGACAACATATCCTCAGCCGTGCAAAACACCATGAATTCCACGGTTCGTGAAGGCTACGTCAACGAGGCCATCCAGTATTTGCAGCAGATCATCGGCTACAAAACCGAAATCGATCTTCTGCAAAATGTTGTCACCCCGATTCTTCGCAAGGTGATATTGCCCAATATGGTCATCGATCTGGAGGCGACCGAGGCCCTGCGGCAAGAGGCTCGCGCAGCGGTGGAACCTGTGGTGTATAAGCAGGGGCAGAACATCGTATTTGGCAACGAACGCATTACAGCCGATCAGCTGGAGCTGCTGCGCAGCCTGGGGCTGCTGGACGATGAGAATTTCGACCTTGTGCTGTATGTTGGCGGCGTGCTGATTGTGCTGCTGTCAATGGCCGTTCTTGCGGTTGTGATTTGGCTGTTTGGCAAGGAATATTTCGTCAATCCCATGAAGCTGACAATCATGATGATCGTACTGATTATCTCCTTTACTATCTGCATCGGCGGGAAAATGATCAACATCGCTGCACCGCCTGTTTTGCTTGGCGCAATGGTCATCACCAGCCTGCTGGGGATGGCTTACGGCTTTGCCGGAAACATTGCGCTGTCCATTCTGGTCAGTTCCCTGCTTTTGGGCGGAGATTCCACCTTCTCCACAGAAATCATCAACCTGATCCTTCCTGCACTCATCAGCGGGTTTATCGTGATCCTGATGATCAAACGCAGGCCCAACCGCCAGCAGATTCTCATTGCGGGCGTTGTGGCTGCGGCGATCAATATGCTGATCATACTATCCGTCAGCCTGATGACCAACACCTCAATCAAAGACGGCTTCAACAGCGGTTTGTGGAGCGCCGCAGGCGCGATTGTCGCGTCTCTGTTGTGTATCGGATTGGATTTGGTCTTTGAAACACTGTTCCAGCTGGCTACGCCCGGCAAGCTGCTGGAGCTGTCCAACCCCAACCATCCGCTTTTGCGCAGACTGCTCCTGGAAGCACCTGGAACCTATCACCATTCCATTATCGTGGCCAACCTCGCCGAAAGCGCGGCTGAGGCCATCGGCGCCAATCCGCTGCTTGCCAGAGTCGGCGCGTATTTCCACGATATCGGCAAGATGAAGCGGCCGGTCTATTTCAAGGAGAACCAGTTGGGCGAAGACCCGCACCAAATGACCAATCCCTTTGTGTCGTCTGCCATTCTGATCGCGCATACCACCGATGGTCTGGCGCTGGCGCAAAGCTACCGGCTCCCCCACGAAATTCAGGATATCATTGTGGAGCATCACGGCGATACGCCTGTGATCTTCTTTTACCAGAAAGCGTTGGAAGAGTCCGACGATCAATTGGTGGATATCGACGATTTCCGCTATGATGGTCAGCGCCCCCACAGCAAGGAAAGCGCTATTATCATGCTGGCCGATACTGTGGAGGCAGCCGTGCGCTCCATGCCGGATCCGACGCCCAAAACCATCCGCGCCTACATTGAAAAGCTTGTTTCCAACAAGATTCTCGACGGGCAGCTGAGCCAGGCACCGATCACGTTATCAGATATTGACAAAATATCCGAAGCCTTTGCTACGGTGCTCAACGGCGTGTTCCATGAGCGAATCGAATATCCCGATCCGCCTGTAAAACGCCAGAAAGCGAAGGAAGAAACAGTGTCTGTGCAGCCTGTTGAAAAACCCCCGGTACTAGAAGCCAGCAAACCACAGGCAGCAAGTAAGCCAAATGCTTCCGTACCCAGGCCAAAGAAAGCTGCTGCCAAACCAAAAGCCGCAACACAAAAGAAGAAGCCCGCAGCACCCAAACCGAAGGAGCCTGCCAATGAAGCTGATCCGAACCCAGGGAAGTAACCTGTTTTCCGCTCCGCTGGAGCTGGTTGCAGATTGCTGCGCGGCCGCCGAGGGGTTGACGCTTCCCTGCGGCATAACCCTGGCCCTGGTGGACGACCAGGAAATCCGCGCCATCAATCGTGATCAGCGCGGCATTGACCAGTCCACCGACGTGCTGTCCTTCCCTACGGTTAATTATCCGCCAGGCATCACCGCTTCCGGTGCGTATAAGCTGATCAAACAGGAATACTCAGCGGATGATCAGGCATATATCCTGGGAGATATTGTCATCTCACAGGATCATGTGCTGGCACAGGCGGAAGCCTACGGCCATTCGGCGGATCGCGAGCTGTGCTATCTGCTGGCGCACGGGATATTTCACTGCTTCGGCTATGACCATATAACACCTCAGGACCGTACGGAGATGAGAACGATGGAAGAAAAGGCGCTGGAACTGGCCGGTATCACACGCGACGGTGATCAGCCCGCCAAGTCGACCGACGATCAGTTGATTGCGCTGGCGAAGGAAGTCATGCGGCGTTCTTACAGCCCCTATAGCCATTTCAAAGTCGGAGCCTGTGTTTTAAGCGAGGACGGACGCGTGTTCACCGGAACCAATATTGAAAACGCTTCGTTCGGGCTGACGAATTGCGCCGAACGGTCCGCGATATTCAAAGCAGTCGGCGACGGTGTGAAGGAGTTTTCCGCTATCGCGATTGCGGCTGAAAGCGCTCCCCCCTGGCCCTGCGGCGCCTGTCGCCAGGTGTTGAACGAGTTCGCTCCCAACATCCGCGTTCTCATTGCCTGGGACCAAGATAAAACGGATGAGTCGACCCTCGATCGGCTGCTCCCCCATGGTTTCGGCCCCAAAGACTTGCCCTGAAAGGACTTAGCATGGATCAAAAATCAACATTCCGTTCGGGTTTTATTGCCATCATCGGCCGGCCGAACGTTGGGAAAAGCACGCTGCTAAACGGCTTGCTTGGCGAAAAGCTCGCCATCGTTTCCGATAAGCCCCAGACCACACGCAACCGCATCATGGGCATCATCACCGGCAAGGAGTATCAGGCCGTGTTTTGGATACGCCAGGCATTCACCAGCCGCATAACCGACTTGGCGAATACATGATGCAAACCGTGCGCGATTCCCTGCAGGGCATTGACGCGCTGGTGCTGGTTGTGGATGCATCCAAAGCGGGCGACATGGAGCACAAGCTGGCTGAAGAGATGAGCAAGCAGCCCGTCTATAAAATCCTGGTGCTCAATAAGATTGATCTGGTTCCCAAAGCGAAGCTCCTCAGTGTGATACAGTCGTTTTCACAGGCTGCATATGACGAAATCGTGCCCATCAGCGCGCTGACGGGTGACGGCACCGAGCTTTTAAAAAGCGTACTGGTGAAAGCGCTGCCGGAAGGCCCGCGCTATTTCCCGGACGATGCGCTAACCGATCAGCCGGAGCGCTTTATCTGTGCGGAAATGATACGTGAAAAGGCACTCCACCTGCTCAAGGATGAAGTGCCTCACGGGATCGGTATCGAAGTGCTGGGCGTGGAGCGGGTATCGGAAAAGCTGACCGAGATTAACGCGACCATCTACTGTGAACGTGCTTCGCATAAGGGTATTATTATTGGCAGGCAGGGTACTATGCTGCGCCAGATCGGCAGCGAGGCCCGGCAGGATATTGAAAAGCTCTTGAATACCCATGTCCACCTGCAGCTTTGGGTAAAGGTGCGCCCCAACTGGCGCAATCAGCCTGCCGACTTGAAAACTCTCGGGTACACCGACCGGGAATAATTATCGGTTTTTCCGGTTACGTGCGGCATCCACCATATTTCTGGCATGAAGCTTCCCGCTGTTTTCCCCCATATCCTGTGTGCCGATCAGGCTTGCCACGGCATCTACACGCTGTTCGTCGTTCAGCTGCCGCAGGGTTGTCACCGTGCGGCCCTGAGATACTCTTTTTTCAACCAAATACTGATGATCCGCCATCGCCGCAATCTGCGGCAGATGGGAGACACAAATGACTTGATGATATCGCGCGATATCATCCATTTTTTCTGCTACAACGCCGGCTACACGACCGCTGATACCGGTGTCGATCTCGTCAAAGATCATGGTCGGAATCAGGCGTTTGTCTGCGGCTACGGCTTTCATCGCCAGCATGATGCGCGACATTTCACCGCCGGAGGCAATGCGCTTGAGAGGCTTGAGCGGTTCGCCGATGTTGGGGGCAATGTGAAAGGAAATGTGATCGTCGCCATCAGGCGATGGTTGCTGCCTGCCATTGGGATCGTGTGGAGTAAAAACACATTGAAAAACGGTGTGCTCCATTCCTAAATCGCCGAGCTGGCTTTCGATCAAGTTTTGCAGGCGCTGCGCAACCTCCTTGCGTGAGGCCGTCAGCGCGGCGGCCGCGCCGCGGTATTCTGACAGTGTTTGTTTGTACAGCGTTTCGGCTTTTTTGAGCGTATCTTCCATCGACTGGATGGCCTTGAGCTCCTGTGAAAGCTCTTCAAAGTACTGGCTCAGTTCATCGGCCTCCATACCGTAACGCTTTTCAAGCCTGCGGTATACATCCAGCCGGGCCAATACCTGTTCGTTCTTCTCTTCGTCGAAATCCTCTTGATCCGCCATCGCGCGGACATCCAGTGCAATCTCTTCCGTTTCGTAGTATACGCTTTGCAGGCGATCGGCCAGCGCTTTCAGCCGTTCGCCATACTCAGCGGTGCGCTGGCTTTCTTCTACGGCGCCGCGCAAAAGCGCATTGACACCAAGTTTTATTCCTTCGCTGGCCGTTAGGTTCTGATAGATGGTATTGAGCGCATTGACAATCTTTTCATGATCTGCAAACCGCAGGCGAATATTGACAAGCTTCTCTTTCTCGCCCACAACCGGTTTGGCGTCCTTCAAATCCTTAATGCGCGTTTCCAGAAACTCCTGCCGCTGCGCGCGCTGGGCATTCTCCCGGCGCAAAGCGTTAAACTTAGCACCGGCATCGTGCCAGGCTGCATACTTCTGTTTCACATCATCATGAAGCGCCAGGTGCGCACCGTCGCCAAACGCATCCAGATAGGACATATGATATTGCTCGTTCAACAGGCTCTGGTGCTCATGCTGGCCGTGAATATCCACAAGAATTTCGGTAATCTTTCGCAGAAACGCAAGCGGCACAATCACGCCGCACACACGGCATACGTTGCGGTCGGATGTACTGATCTCCCGGTATACGGGCATCAACCCGCCCTCCGGCTCCAGCGATTCCTCTTTGAGCAGATCATGGATGGTTGGATTGTCTGCAATATCAAAAATGGCCTCGACCGTCGCCTTGTCGCAGCCGGTGCGGATCAAACCCCTGTCAGCCCGCTCCCCCAGCACCAGATTGATGGAATCCACCACGATGGATTTACCGGCGCCGGTCTCACCTGTGAGCACGTGCAGGCCGGTGTGAAAATCCACGTTGAGTTCTTCAATCAGCGCAACGTTTCGTACGGTCATGGATTTGAGCATTGTTGAGCACGTCCTTTTCCATGGGGATTAACGAAGCATTTCGTTGATTTTCGCTTGAATGTCCGCGACCTCATCAATGGTGCGAACAATCAGAAGCACAGTATTGTCGCCCGCGAGCGTGCCGATCACCTCTGGCCAGCCAAGGCTGTCCAGCATTTCCGCAGCTACGTTTGCGCTGCCCGAAAGGGTCCGGATCACAACCTGATTATAGGCAGCCGATACCGACAGCACCGATTCGCTGAATATTCTCCGAAAACGCTCATCCAGCGTATGCTCGACATTTTCCACCATCGTATAGCGGTATACGCCCTCGCTGGATAGCGTTTTCAAGAGCCGGAGCTCCTTGATATCCCGCGAAACCGTCGCCTGGGTGACGTTGAAGTTCAGTTTCTTAAGCGCCTCAGCGAGCTCTTCCTGGGTGTTGATGTCCTGTTGTCGGATAATTTCGAGGATTGCCTTCTGTCTGGTTGCTTTCATGCGATTCCCTCCTGTTTAACAGCTCCACTCGGATAATTTGTCACGAATGCGGCGGAAAAAGCTTTGTGTTCCAAAGCTGAAAAGCTTGACGGTTTTTTGAGACCGCTTTACGATGATCTTCTCGCAGGTATCCAGCTTACATACGATTCTGCCGTCCACATCAAGCTGTACCTGCTGTTCGGGCTCACAGTCCAATTCCACGGTAATCACCTGCGAAGCGGCGGCTACCACGGGCCTATGCTGCAGCGAGTGCGGGCAGATCGGCGATAAAAGAATGCAGTCCACGCCCGGAAACACAATCGGCCCGCCAGCGGACAAGGAGTACCCTGTGGATCCGGTCGGCGTGGAGATGATCAGCCCGTCCGCCTTGTACTGGGCAACGAGCTCGTTCTCTACCGATGCTTTGACGGTGATCAGTCTTGTATACCCGGCCCGGCTGATCACTACGTCATTCAGAGCGGTTTGCACTGTCTGGCCATTGCGTTCCACATCTAGGGTCATCCTGTTTTCGATGGTATAGTCTCCCGCTTTTAACCGCCAGCAAATTTCAGGAAGCTGCTCCAGGCTGATCTCGATCAGGAAACCGATATGACCCGTATTCACACCCAGCAGCGGAACATCCCACTTCAGCGCCGACTGCACGGCGGACAGAAACGTTCCATCACCGCCGACCGCGATGATAAAATCCGGAACAGAGACATGGTCGAGTACCGCGTCGCTTCCCATCGCCTCTTCCAGCCAGGGTTCGGTGGAAACTGTCATATCCGCCGCATGCAAAACCGAAACGATCTGCTTGGCAATCGCAATCTGATCCTTCCGGTTGGGGTGCATCAGCAGGTAGGCATTATGCATTTCGCTTCTCCTGTTACATACTACTCCTGTATATTATATTGTGAATATTCATTCATTGCAAGACAAACGATTTTTCAGCCCGGATTACAGTCGTCTCAATTTGCGTATCCAAAATCGATTCCATACCCAACGAAGCAGGCTGTATCAGCGCCAGAAACTCTACGTTTCCGGCAGGCCCCCGGATAGGCGAATAATCGAGCTGTGTCAAGGTATATTCCATTTGCACGGCAAAGTCGCGGATGTCCTTGATGACGGCAAGCCGGGTGCTGTTTTCGCGCACCACACCGTGCTTGCCCACATTTTCCCGCCCGGCCTCGAACTGGGGTTTGATCAATATGCAGAATATACCGCTTTTTTTCATCAGCTCCGCCGCCGCGGGCAGAATCAGCTTGACTGAGATAAAGGACACATCCATGACCGTAATATCAGGAGTAAGCCCGCCGATCATTTCATTCGTGAGATAACGCGCATTGGTGCGCTCCAGCACGGTCACACGCTCGTCGTTGCGGATCTTCAAATCCAGCTGGCCGTACCCGACATCCACAGCGACAACGTGTTTCGCGCCGTTTTGCAACAAAACATCCGTAAAACCGCCGGTCGCCGCGCCGATATCCAGCGCTGTCATACCGGAAACATCCAGCGAAAAGCTGCGCAGCGCTTTTTCCAGTTTCAAGCCGCCGCGGCTGACGTAAGGATGCGGTTTCAGCCCACGAACGGTGATTTCATCCTCCTCGGAAACCTTCTCGGATGGTTTTAGCACCTTTTGTTCTTTGATGTACACAACGCCGCTCATGATGAGCGCTTGTGCCTTCTCCCGGCTTTCAGCCAGACCCTGCCCCACCATGGCAACATCAACGCGTGTTTTATCGTTCATGGATCGTACCAGCGTGCTGCATGGAAATCCTGATGACCTGAGCCACCGATGCGATGTCCAATCCGGTCTGCTTCAGCAGCGTTTTGTGGTCGCCATGGGTGACAAACTGCGAGGGGATGGCAATAGGGCAAACGGACAGTTTAAGCGCATGTACCGCGTTATACTCCAGTACTTCGCTGCCAAATCCGCCGTCCAGCACATGCTCTTCCAGCGTATAAACGGGCGTTTTCGCCTCCGCAAGGCGAGCCAGCACCTGCATATCCAGCGGTTTGACGGTGGACGCGTTGATCACTTCCATATCTAACCCCTCGCCAAGCAAGGTTTTGGCGGCATCCAGCGCAATGCCGATCATGCTGCCAACGGCAAGGATCGCCCCCTGCTTTCCCTCTTGCAGCGTGTTCCACTTACCCAGCACAAAGGGAGCCGCTTCACGGTTGGGGTCGCGTGCAACTGCTTTTTTAGGGTAACGGATGGCGCACGGTCCATCAAACTCGATGCTCGCCCGCACCATTTCGGAAAGCTCCTGGGTGTCTGATGGCGCCAGAATTCTCAAATTGGGAATATGACGAAGGTAAGCGATATCGAACAAGCCCTGGTGCGTTTCACCATCGCCGTTGGCCAGCCCCGCGCGGTCCAACATGAATACAACGGGCAGGTTCTGGATGCACACGTCGTGCATAACCTGATCGTACCCCCGTTGCAGGAAGGTGGAATACACAAAGAAGTACGGGCGCATTCCGCCCTTTGCAAGCCCAGCGCACAGGGTCACCGCATGCTCTTCCGCAATCCCAACATCAAAAAAGCGATGCGGGTACTTCACCGCAAAGTCGTCGGTCGCGGTACCTAACGTCATGGCGGCGGTTACGACTGTGATGCGGCTGTCAGCCTCCGCCATTTCCGTTAAAAGCTCCGCAGCGATGCTGCCGTACGAACGCTTGATATCCTCCTGGGTCAGGCCGTTATCAATAAAAAACGGCGGCGTTCCGTGAAATATATCGGGATTCTCCTCAGCGTTCTGGTACCCGAAGCCCTTGACGGTATTCAGGTGAATCGCAACAGGCTCATCCATCAGCTGCGCCCGGCGGAACACCTGTTCCATCGCCTTGATATCGTGGCCGTTAATCGGGCCCATATACGCAAATCCAAGGGTAGAGAAAAAGCTCTCGTCCACGAACAGCGTGCGGATAGCCTTTTTCAGCGTATACAGCATTCTTGCTATTGGCGCGCCGATCCACGGGATGCGGTGCAGTCCCTTTTCCACCTTGCGCTTGGCTGTGTACCAGCCGCGGCTGGACCGCAGTTTTGCCAGGTACTTGCTGAGCGCGCCGACATTCTTGGTGATGGACATTTCGTTGTCGTTGATCACGATGATCAGCTTTGTTTTGGTATTTCCACAGTCGTTTAGCGCTTCGTAGCACATGCCGCCGGTTAACGCGCCGTCGCCAACAACCGCGACCACATGATGGGTCTCCCCCCGCAGGTCTCGCGCGCGCGCCAAGCCCAGCGCGGCAGAGATGCCTGTGCTTGCGTGACCGGTCTCAAAGCAATCGTGTTCGCTTTCGCAGCATTTGGGAAAGCCGGAAATACCACCGTACTGGCGAAGCGTGTGAAACTGGTCATACCGGCCGGTAAGCAATTTATGTGTGTATGCCTGATGTCCGACGTCGAACACAATCCTGTCCGCAGGCGAATGAAACGCCCGGTGCAGCGCGATGGTCATATCCACCGCGCCGAGATTGGACGACAAGTGACCACCGTTTTCGGATACGGTATGAATGATGGTCTCCCGTATTTCCGCGGCGAGCTTTTGACATTCCTTCTCACTTAGGCCGGATATATCGATCGGGTTTTTGATATCGCAAAGATCCAAACTGTGTCTCCTTTACGGCTGCTTTGTGCCGATCTTGCCGCCGTTTTTCAAGCCCAAGGACGCTTCCTTGAGGATACTGGACGAGAACGCGTAGTTGCTCGTATTCTTCTCCTCATGCGCCTTGAGCGCATAGGCAACCATCTTGTCGATCAGCTCCGGATATTTCAGGCCGGCCTCGTTCCACAGGTAAAAAGCAAGCGAGCCTGGAATGGTGTTGATTTCAGTAATGTAAAGTCCGTTCGAAGGCGCGTCGTACATGAAGTCGATGCGGACTACGCCCTTGCAATCCATCGCCTTGAAAATCTCCTTGGACAGGGTCTGGATTTTCTCGGTCAGCTCCGGCTCGATGGGCGCTGGAAGCACGCGTTTCAGGGATGCCATCCCCTTGGTGGCGTTCTTGCCGCCCTGCAGGTACTTGTCCATAAAGCTTAAGAGGTCGCCACCCAGAACAGGCATCTCAATGGGCGATGCCGTCACGTCGTCGTTATAGCCGAGCACGGAGCAGTTAAGCTCGATCGGGCTTTCCAGCCCTTTTTCAATCAATACCTTGCGGTCAAACTCAAAAGCAAGCTCCAGCCCATCGCGCAGTTCCCCGAAATTCCTGGCTTTGCTTACACCGATGGACGAACCCAGCGACGATGGCTTGACAAACACCGGATATTGCAGCTTTTCTTCGATCTTCTTGATCACTTCGACCGAATCCGATTCCCACTGGCTGCGCAGCGCCCAGACGCTTTCCAGCACTGGAAATCCGCAGCCCCTGAAAAAGTCTTTCATATAGGCTTTGTCTAAACCAACGGCGGATGCCGCGACGCCGGAGCTGGAATATGGAATGTTGCACATTTCCAGCATTCCCTGCAGCGTACCGTCCTCCCCATGCATGCCGTGCATCACGGGAATAGCGCAATCCAGCCTTGCGGCAAGGCGCTGTTTTTCCTGCTTGAACAGGCCTTTGGGCGCGTCGAAGGTCGTCAGCGCGCCGGTGCCTGCCGTGGAATCCAGGAACACGCGGGTGATTCCCTTCTGGTACGGATCGAAGTTTTGATAGGTCTTGATGTCCTTGAGCGGCTCGCCCGTAAACCATTCTCCGCGCAAACTGATATATATGGGAATCACCGTATACTTGTCCGGGTTTACGGCCTTCATCAGCTGTAGAGCACTGATGATGGAAACCTCGTGCTCGCAGGAACGGCTCCCGAAAATGATGCCCAACTGCATTGTATCCATATTGCCCTCCCGCTAGTTTTCCTGATAATTATCCGGAAGATCGTTTTCGTACAAAACGGTATCATCTTTGTGTACCAGCTTTTGCAAAACCAGGGTTGATTCCTCCAGGCTGTTCACCCTGTGAATACTGGCCTCAGGAAATCCTGCCTCCCGCAGGCCTTCCAAAATCGGCTGTACGCGCTTCTTCCCAACGACAATCGCAATATCGGCCGCCTTGGCAATCTGCATGCCGAACGCCTTGTTGAACGCCGCTTCCTCCACGCCGAGCTCCACCATACCGGGGGTAATAACAATGCGGCGCTTGGGGAACTGGCTGAGGATATCCAACGCGGCCTTGGCGCTGACTGGATTGGCGTTAAACCCATCATTGATGATTGTATAAGAGTTCGGGTTCTTTATCAACTCCATACGGCTTTGCACAGGTTGAATCCGGCGAATCCCGCGCAGAATCTGCTGTCCGGAAAGTCCAAGTTTCCTGGCTACAGCGGCTGCGAGGAGTATATTCTGTATAGTATGTTCGCCCAAAAGGCGAGTGGTCACCTCTACATGTTCGCCGTCCCGGAAGCACAGCGTAAACGCGCTGCCCTCAGGCGATATGGAGCTGTTCTCACACCATACATCCGCATCGCCTTTGAGAGACGAGACAAGTGTTTTAGGTTTCACCGTATGGTCATAGAGCTGTTTGCATATTGCGCCATCGTCAATCATAAACGCCTGTCCGTCGGCTGGCAGCGCGTCGATCAGCTCATACTTGGTCTTGGCAACACGTTCTACAGTCTTAAAAGTATCCAGATGCTGCGGACCGACCGACGTCAGGATGCCAAACGTCGGCTTGACCAGGCGGCACAGCTCTTTGATGTCGCCCACATGCCGCGCGCCCATCTCGGCGATGAACACCTGATGCGAGGGCAAAAGCCGCTCCCGTATGGTTCTCGTTACACCCATGGGTGTGTTGAAGCTCTTGGGCGTGATGAGTACGGAGTATTTTTCTTCCAGAATCGTACCGAGAATCTGCTTGACGGAGGTTTTCCCGTAGCTTCCGGTGATGCCGATACGGATCAGATCATGTTGGGCAATCAGCTTTTTTCGCGCGCTGCGAAAGTAAGCCTCACTGATGATCTTTTCAAGTCCCCAGGCAACCAAACCGCAAGCAGTAATCCATACAGGCAACAGCAAGGGCCAGAGTGACGCAATCCATACGATCACGTGACTGGATATATGGAAGGATGAAACTCCCAGCAACACAAAGCAAAAGCCATACAAGCGTTTGACGCGCGCGGTAAATACGAATGGTTTCTTGGCTTTCCGGTTCGCAAGCATACGCCGGATCAGGAGTCCAGCGCCAACAGCAGCCGCGAGAAATCCAGCGAGTACTGCAATCTGCGCCGCAATGCTTAGCAGATCGTCAAACAAACTCCATAGCACAGTCAGCAATATCAGCGATGCAAGCGCCGACAGAGCACCCGGCGCCCAGGCCTGTACCGGATTGCGCTTGACGGAGCGGAAAAATCCCGGAAACTGGTAGCTTTCCAGCTGAAACAGGTGCAGTATCCCCTGCGCGGAAAGCACGGCTACGATTACGGGGATCAGCCCCGATACTCCGCGGAAGAGCGTCTGTGTCATGCCTTTGCCCCTCCCCAGAAGAATTGTTTTACAATCGTTGCAAAGCGCGCGCTTTCTTCTAAAAACGCGAAATGCGTTCTGCCCTCGAAAACAACCAGACCGGCGTCGACGATCTCGCGTTCCATCGTTTGTGCCATCCAAAGCGGTGTCTCTGTATCATTGCTGCCCCAGATGAGCAACACTGGCGCTTTGATTTGGCTGAGCATTGGCGTCAGGTCTTCGGAGATGATCTTCACAAAGGTCGGGCGCATAGATTCGCTCAGCGCTGCGTAATCCCGCGATCCGTATTTCTGAATCAGCATTTCCTGCAATGCTTTCATTGGCTTTGTCAGTGGCGGGAACTTCATCAAAGCTCGTACGGCACCGCTCAGGCGCTTATACCGTTTGGTTTTTTGACTTGCTTGCGCGTCTGCCGGTTTTTTCACGCCTGCGCCGCCCGTGATAACGATCTTGTTCACCATTTGCGGGTATTTCGCAGCCAAATAGATAGCTACCCTTGCCCCGAACGAATGCGCTACAATATCGGCTTTTTGGATGTTTACGCTTTCAAGCAGCTCCCTGACCAGCTCGGCAAAGTCTTCGACGCCCCAAGGCTGCGGCGGATCGCCGCTCTCGCCGTGCGCGGGAAAATCGAGCGCGGCCAGGGTGGCTTCACCCTCAACCGCATCCATCAACCCGTGAAAGATGTCCACGTCGCAGCCCCAGCCATGTAAAAATAAAACGGGGAGCGCATCGGATTGCGCATTGGCTTTGAGCTCATAGCGAACTGTGCATCCGTGTATAGTCTTGAACAAAACAACACCTCAGCTATCTTCAATCCCAGATATTCTACATCAATCTGCATAAAAAGGAAAGCTGTTGCCAGTCATTGTAACGAAACGTAAAACCTACTGTGAAAGATTGACACTCGTTTTTCACGGTGCTACAATGATCGAGATAAAATCCGAATTCTTGCAGTAAACAATTCAGATATGGGGGTACGTTAACCGTGAAAAAGTGGTCAAGCCTTCTGGTCGCGGTGGTCTTGATGATGTCCATTACAATCCCGGCGCTCGCTTCCGAGCATTCCGATAATGATTTCACACTGCCGCTGGAGGGCACGGTACTGCAAAACACGCCAGACCGCAATATCTCCCCGAACACCCCGCCCGTTCGTAACCCGATCATCTCAGGCGAAAGCCCGACAACCGGGCAAAGCTGGCTGGGCTTTTACCTTCCGATGCTTGTGCAGTTCAGCAACGCCATGGCCAGCGTTGATGTTAACAACAAGAGTGAAACCCTTGCAGGTGTGGGAAACCGCGCCCCGTGGGGCGGGCAGCACGCTGATATTGTGTATGAAGCGATCCTCTACCGTACCGGATATACCCGCATGACCTTCCTGTTCAGCGACAGCCTTGACGAAGGATACCCCCTTTCATTCGGTCCCGTTCGCTCGGCACGTGTCGGCCATGTCAGCCTGCGGGAGGAATGGCAGGCTGGATTAGTGTTCCGTGGCGGCCCGGAAATTGAGGACAACGATATTCAAGAAATGCTTAAGAAGCTTGGCGCGTATGAAAAAGGCGTAGCTTTCGACCTGGAAACCAATCTCACGCGCAATTATTCTCAGAGAGTCAAAGGGCTCAAAGGACCGGAGAATCTGGACGCGGATATTGTCGGGCTTCGCAACCTGATACCCTGCGAATATACTTCCCAGCCCCGCGCGTTTCTGTTCGCGGATTTGAACCCGTACACAGAAGGGTACGATTTTGCCTACAAAATTAACCTTGACTGGGGTCAGGAAAGCTATGTGTCGCATTTCCTGTATGATGAGATGGACAACATCTATTACCGTTATTCCGGAGATGTTTTGTTTCAAAGTTACGCCTCGGTGGATGACCGGGAGGAGAGCGACAAGATCCCCCTAACCTTCTCCAACGTGATCGTCCAGCGTGTTAAGTATGAATATGCTAACAATAATAAGATCGCTCCTCTCATGCAGAGCGTTGGAAAGGGCAATGCGGACATTTTCATCGGCGGCCGCTTTATCCCCGGTTACTGGATTCGCGAGTCGGAAGACTCCCCCACGGTTTATTACGATGATCAGGGCAACGAGATTCAGCTGACGCGCGGGAAAACCTTCATCGCGCAGCTGCCGCCGGATTGCATCCTGACCTTCTCTTCCATTGTTGATTGAATCATTGCGAAAACCTCTCCCAACGGGAGAGGTTTTTTATATACTCCAGGGATAATAAAGCGGGTCGCCGTTTCGCTTCGGAGTCAGTTTTCCGTCCGTTATTCTGACAAGCTCATCCTGAACATGTGTTTCATCCGTTACACGGCAGAGCAGTGAAACCTTGACGAGATCAAGATACTCGGTATCTTCCACAATGACCGGCAGCGCCTGCAGTCCGTATTGAACCTTATCCCAAAGCGGATAGCCAACCGCCAGATCCAGCCGAACCGTTTCATGCATCGTGCTGATTCCGGCCGCCTCGATGGCAAGCGACGCGGTGTGCGCATAAGCGCGCGTCAAGCCGCCCGCTCCCAGCAGGACTCCGCCGAAGTATCGCGTTACCACCACAATGCAATCCACAACACCCTTTGCACTCATCACTTCGATGATGGGCTTCCCCGCTGTGCCGGAGGGTTCACCGTCGTCGCTGTAGCGCTGAATGCCTTTGTTCTGCCCGATGATATAAGCAAAGCAGTGGTGCGATGCGTCCCGGCTGTTCTTCTTGATCGTATCAAGCAGGGCTAACGCATCCTCCGCATTTGCAGCTGGCGCTGCAAATCCGATGAAGCGGCTCTTTTGTACGGTGAATTGCGTTTCGGCTTGTTTGCCAAGGGTCAGATATGCGCTCATCGGCATTCCTCGCTTCGTTTTCTATCCTTTATTCTATCTGCTTTGCTTCGGTTCAACAATAGAACATTTGTTTGCTTTCTCGTTACGGATACGGTATAATGGCCTATGCGCTGACATTGACAAAGCCACCATGTCTTCGTATGATGGAAGAAACGTTCGGGAGGATTTGCATGGTCATACTCGGCATTGATCCGGGACTTGCTACACTCGGCTGGGGCGTGGTTTCGGAGAAGCAATCCAGGCAAACGCTGCTGGATTTTGGCTGTATCCTTACAACGCCGGATCAGTCGTTCCCCCAGCGCCTCCTCACGATTCATACGGAGTTCCGGGAACTTTTACAGCGCTTTGCCCCCGACGAGATTGCCTTTGAAGAGTTGTTTTTTGCCAAAAACGTAACCACCGCCTTGACCGTCGGCGCTGCTAGAGGCGTTTGCGTCTCCCTCGCCGCCGAGTATACAAATAAAGTGTACGAATACACCCCGCCGCAGGTGAAACAAGCGCTCACTGGCTACGGACGCGCGGATAAAAAGCAGATCCAGGAAATGGTTCGTTTATTGCTGTCTATGGAAGCGATTCCCAAGCCTGACGACGCTGCGGACGCCCTGGCTGTTGCTCTCACCCATGCGGCAATGGGCGCAATGCGCGGACAGTTTATCATGAAATGAGGTCGTAAGATGATTGCGTTGATCGAAGGAACGGTCTTTGAGAAAACCGTGAACGAAGTCCTGTTGATGACGGGCGGTGTCGCGTTTCGTTTGCTTTGCAGCCTGAACACCATCGCATCCGTTCCCCCCGCCGGGCAGGAATGTGCGCTGTACACGCACCTGATTGTCCGCGAAGAAACGCTGGAGCTCTTCGGCTTTCTGACACGTGATGAGCGGGAGCTTTTTTTGGATTTGATCAGCGTCAGCGGCGTCGGTCCCAAATCAGCGCTGGGCGTGCTTGGCAGCCTGCCGCTGCAGGATTTGCGGCTGGCGATTCTCACAGGCGATGTCGGTATGCTCAGCCGCGCGCAGGGCGTAGGCAAGAAAACCGCCCAGCGCATCTCCCTGGAGCTGAAGGATAAGCTGTCAAAGGACGCTCTATCGTCCGATACCGCCGGTTCCGTGTTTGCGGCCATGGAAGCGGACACGGCGGCAAAGGATATGCTGTCGGAAGCGATGCTTGCGTTGAAAACACTGGGCTATTCCCCTGTGGAGGCCGCCGATGCCATTAAAAACGTCAAATCCCAGGCGGAAACATCGGATGAACTCATCAAGCAGGCGCTGCGCTACATGGCGCAAAAACAGTAGCGGTAAAGGAGCACAGGCATGGACGACGATCGTTTGATCACAACCGGTTTCAAGCAGGGCGACGATGAGCAGGAGCCTACCCTGCGCCCCAAAGCCCTGCGGGACTATGTGGGACAGGAACCGATCAAAAAAAACCTGCGCATCTCCATCAGGGCGGCTCTGGAGCGTCGGGAGGCCATTGATCACCTTCTGCTCTATGGTCCGCCTGGACTGGGAAAAACCACACTTGCAGGCATTATTGCCGCCGAGATGGGTCAAAACATCCGCATTACCAGCGGACCGGCGATTGACCGCCCCGGTGATCTGGCAAGTATTCTGACCAACCTGAGCGACGGCGACCTTCTGTTTATCGACGAAATCCACCGCTTGAGCCGTTCCGTGGAAGAGGTTCTCTATCCCGCTATGGAAGACTGTGCTCTGGATATCATGATCGGCAAAGGGCCTTCGGCGCGCAGCATACGCCTGGACCTTCCCAAATTTACGCTGGTCGGCGCCACTACCCGCCCGGGCCTGATCTCCGCGCCGCTTCGCGACCGCTTTGGCATGCTGTTCCGGCTGGAGCTGTATACCAATACCGAACTTTCTGCCATTTTGAAGCGCAATGCACGCATCCTCTGTGTGGAGTCAGAGGACGACGGCATTTTGGAGATCGCCTCCCGCAGCCGCGGCACTCCGCGTATCGCCAACCGTATGCTGCGCCGCGTGCGTGACTACGCGCAGGTCAAGTGCGACGGATGCATCACCCTGCAAACTGCCCGCGAAGCGCTGGATCTGCTGGATGTAGACCATATCGGACTGGACCGTGTTGACCGCACCATGCTCAACACCATGATCGATAAATTCGCCGGCGGCCCCGTGGGGCTTGATACCCTGAGCGCTATGACAGGCGAGGATGTCAACACCATTGAGGATGTTTACGAGCCTTACCTGATGCAGCTTGGGTTCATCGTCCGCACACCGCGCGGGCGCATTGTGACACGGCTTGCCTATGAGCACTTAGGCCGTACCCCCATTGATCCCGATGATGACGATAACGCACAAATGAGGATATAACGCTTGAAGACCAGCGATTTTCATTATAATCTGCCACAGGAACTCATCGCCCAAACCCCCGCAAACCCGCGAGACCACTCGCGGCTTTTGGTGTATGACCGCAAAGATCTATCGATCCGCCACCTGCACTTTTATGATCTGCCTTCGCTTTTACAGCCGGGCGACGCGTTGATTCTCAACGAGACCAAGGTCATCCCCGCACGGCTTTTGGGCGAAAAGGAAGGCACCGGCGTACCTGTAGAAATTCTATTGCTAAAACGCCACACGCAAACCGATTGGGAGGCACTTGTGCGCCCTGGTAGGCGCCTGTTGCCCGGTACCTTCTGCACATTTGGCGGCGGTAAGCTTCGCGCCGAAATTCTGCAAACCATGGATCAGGGTCTGCGCATGGTGCGTTTCCACTACCAAGGTGTGTTTGAAGCACTTCTGGATACGCTTGGCCGGATGCCGCTTCCGCCTTATATTCAAACTCAGCTGCAGGACAACAGCCTCTATCAGACCGTATACGCAAAGCAGGATGGGAGCGCCGCAGCGCCAACCGCCGGGCTGCATTTTACGCCGGAGCTGCTTGCCTCCATTCGCACGGCGGGTGTGGATATCATCCCAATTCTCTTGCATGTAGGGCTTGGCACTTTTCGCCCCGTCGCGGCGGAAAATGTGGAGGACCACCACATGCATTCGGAATATTATGAGGTCACGCAGGATGCCGCGAATCGCATCAACGAGGCGCACAGGAACGGTGGCCGCCGTATCTGCGTGGGCACGACCAGCGTACGAACGCTGGAATCTGTGACCGTTGGAGATGGCATTGTACAGCCCAAGCAGGGGGATACGAGCATCTTCATCACGCCTGGCTACACGTTTCACGCGGTGGATGCGCTGATCACCAACTTTCATCTGCCGGAAAGCACGCTTTTGATGCTGATCTCCGCCCTGATGGGCAAAGAAGAAGCGATGCGGGTATACCGCATCGCTGTTGAGGAATGTTATCGCTTCTTCTCATTCGGAGACGCCATGATGATCCTTTGATCTCCAATCATCCAGCCGCCTATTGGGCGGTTTTTTTGCGTCCGATTTTATTCTCGGTGCCTTCGCGTAAGCGCTGGATATTCGACCGGTGCCTGTACACACCTAGCAGGAACAGCACGGCAGCGAATATGCACGCAAACCATTGGTCTAAGTGGAATATACAGGTCAACACCAGGAACGTCAGCAGCATCACTATGCTTCCGACGCTGATGTAGCGGGTTACGGCGATTACGATGATGCACAGGGCGATTGAGATTCCGCCCAGAAGCGGATCCACAAATAGCAGAACAGCCGTAGACGAAGCAATGCCCTTGCCGCCCTTGAAGGAGAAAAAGACAGGCCAGTTATGCCCCAGAATCGCGCCGAGTCCGCCGACCATTACGCCGAAGCGCTCGATGCCGAAGGTCGTTCCGGGTAAAAGCAGACCGCCGATCCAGCAGGCGAGAACCGCTTTGAGAGCGTCGCCCAGAAAGGTAATCGCGCCCCTGCCGATACCCAGCACACGCAAAACGTTGGATGCGCCGGTGTTCTTGCTGCCCGCCTCGCGGATGTTGACCCCCGCTTGATTGGATATCAGGATTCCGGTGGAAAAACACCCAAGCAGGTACCCGGCCAAAGCCACGGCGGCTGTTAAGAGGATATCGTTCATACTGTCTCCCATTCGTCGTCTTCATTCACCGGACTGTCCTGCTCAACCCGGATAATACTGGCCAGGGTTGCGAGCTCCGGCGGGATATTGTGTAACGCCTTTTGAATAGCGTTTTCATTTGCCGTATGTGAAATGATCACCAGTGTTACGTGACCATCTGTTTGAATCCCTTTTTGCTGCACGGCGGCAATGCTAACATCCGCATCGGCAAACGCGCTTGCGATTGAACGCAGCACGCCGGGCTTATCCTGGGCAAGCATCCGGATATAGAACGGACATTTCCAGTTTTTGTTGTTGTGCAGCGCAACCTTGGGGCTGACCTCATTGGCAAAGGTAGGATAGCGGTGCTTGGTCGTGGTGGCGGCCCGCTCCAGATCGCTGACAATGGCACTGGCCGTCGGCATATCGCCCGCGCCCCGGCCCAGCAGCATCATTTCCTTGCAGGCGTGCCCGTACAGGTATACGGCATTAAATGAACCATTGACGTTTGCCAGGGGATGATCGCTGGAGATAAAGGTCGGGTGCACGCGCGTTTCCACGTTCAGTCCGTCGCGCTTGGCGATTGCCAGCAGCTTCAGCGTATAGCCAAGCTCTTCCCCGCAGCGGATATCTTCCGCTGTCACTTTCGTGATGCCCTCGACGTAAACGTCCTCAAACGGCACGCGGCCGTGGAACGCCATGGATGCCAGAATGCTCAGCTTATAAGCGGCGTCCAGCCCTTCTACGTCGGAGGACGGATCGGGTTCCGCAAGCCCCAGCCTCTGCGCGTCCTTGAGAACATCGGCGTAATCGGCAGTCTCTTTGCTCATGCGGGAGAGAATGTAGTTGGTCGTGCCGTTGATGATCCCCAGCACCTTTGAGATACGATTGGCCTGCAGGCTTTCCTCCAAAGTGTGGATAATGGGGATTGCCGCGCAAACGGCGGCCTCGTAATACAGCCCGACGCCTGACTTTTTGGCGGCTCTTTGCAACTCATGCCAATGCAGGGCAAAGGCCACCTTGTTGGCAGTAATGACAGTTTTACCATTTTTGAGCGCATGCAGCATATAGGTATAAGCAGGTTCCTCGCCGCCCAGGAACTCTACCACCATTTCGATTTCCGGGTCATCCAGCACATCCTCGGGCTTTGTGGTCAGCACGCCGGGTGGGAACGCGATATCCCGTTTTTTATCCAGCGAGCGCACCAGCACCTTTTTCACAAAAAAGGTCAGCCCTGCACGGTGGGCAATGTCGCCCCCGAAGTTTGTTAAAAGTTTCCATGCTCCGCTCCCGACATTTCCACAGCCCAGAAAACCGATGGTGACTTTTTTGATCATGACTGCGTTTTCCTTTCGCTTTTCCGGTTTCTATGGTACAGGATGCGCAATCCCTTCATGGTCAGCAATCCATCGAAGTGGTCGATCACATGATCGTCCTCCCGTATCAGGGTTGCCAGACCGCCGGTTGCGATCACCTGCACATTGGGCTCGTTGATCTCCTCACGCATCCGCTTGACGATGTACTCCACCAACCCTATCGTGCCAAACACGATACCGGACTGCAGATTGGCAATCGTCGTGCGGCCGATGACAGCCTCGGGCCGGATCAGTTCAAAGCGCGGAAGCTTGGACGCATTGCCAACCAGCGCTTCGGTGGAAAGCTTAATGCCCGGATAAATACACCCACCCAGAAAACTTCCCTGACTGTCGATTGCGCCGAAGGTCGTCGCTGTGCCGAAGTCAATAAAGATACTTGGCCCGCCATACTCCTCAAACACGGCCACGGCGTTGGCAATACGGTCGCTGCCCAGCTCACGGGGATTTTCATACTTGATGTTGACCCCTGTTTTTATCCCCGGTTCGATCATCAAAGGCGTCATGCCGAAGTAGTTTCTGCACATGTGCTCCAGCGTAAAATTGATGGTGGGAACAACACTTGAAATCGCGATGCCGTCCACATCGGTAAGCTTCAATCCGTTTTGCGCAAAGAGGTTGGAGAACAAAATGCCGTACTCGTCGGACGTATAGGTGATGTTTGTGGAAAATCGCCCATACTTCACCAGGGTTTCGCCTTGGAACACTGCGGCTTTGATATTCATATTGCCAACGTCGATGGTCAGAATCATGCTGTATTCTCCTTCGAGTGAATTATGAACCTGCCGAGGACACCTTCGTGTTTTTCCCCCGTTTATATCGCTTGGTCGATGCCTCAACCGCTATTTTGATGATCGGGATGAGGATGGCCGCTACCAATACCTCGGCGATTCCGTTTGGAAGTCCCACAACGGCGACCAGCCAGGCTCCGGCATTGTTCAGGTAGGCTTGCCCTGCATCGCCAACAGAAATCAAATTGTTGACGATCTCGGTTAGGTCCTTCCCATAAAGCAATACGATCATTCCCAGGCACAGTACCGTATTGGTTAGCGCACCCAAGGCTGCCGCAACGGCGGATACCGCTTTATCACCGACCTTGGTGTTCTTGATCAGGCGGCTAAGCAATTGATAAACGCCCCAGACCACGAGCGGAATCAGCATCCGCGGCACTACGCTGACCAGCGGGTTTCGAAAGAACAGGGTTAATCCGACGGCAGCGGAGCTCCAGGCCCGGATAAGGCTGGAAATCCCGAATACAAACCCTATGGAGACGCCGACCACCGGCCCTTCCAAAAGCACAGCGACGATCACGGGTAAATGCACAAGGGTGACAGCCGGAAGAGGGGGCGGCATGGGGATCATCCCCACAGGTGTGAATGCCAGTAAAACAGTGATGGCGGCTAGCATCGCAGTGACAACGATGCGGCGTACGGACCAGGGTTGCCGGAATTGAGATACTGCGTTGGTATCTTTCATGGTGTTTCCTCCGTTCGGGTTCTGTTGCAGATACCCGACATCGATCAGTAACGGGTGACGTTTGTTTTGCCAGTGTCCAATCATACTGTATTGGCATTGGCTAGGACTATTATATCGGCTTTCCCAAGTCTTGTAAACAAGACGCCCAAACCCAAGGCAGCGTCTTTCTATTTTATCCAAACTGGGGTATAATCAAACAAGAGAGGGGGCGCAAATGTGGCACGAAGCAGGATAGGCATCATGGGTGGAAGCTTTAACCCGATTCATCGCCGTCATCTGCAGATCGCCGAACGCGCCCTTTTGGATATGAAGCTGGACCAGGTCCTGTTCATCCCCAACGGGAACCCGCCACACAAACAGCAGGAACTGGCCGATACGCAGCACCGCATGGAAATGACACGGCTTGCCGTGATCCCATACCAAAAGTTCACAGCGACGGATATCGAAATCACCCGAACCGGCGTGATTTACACCGTGGATACACTCCGGCTTTTGCGAAAGCAGTACCCAGAAGCGGAGTTTATCTGCCTGATCGGCGAGGACGCGATGGGCGATCTGACGGGCTGGTATGAGCCGCTGGAGCTGTTTTCGCTCTGTTCGTTTGCGGTATGCAAGCGCACATCAGAAGTACTCGACGATCAGCCCGTGGTGAAAAAGCTGCGCACTTTAGGAGCAAAGCTATCCTTTTTATCGCTGGAGCCCAAGGATATCAGCGCTTCGGATATCCGCCGTCGCATCCAAAACGGCGAAGACGTGCAAGCACTGCTCACACCGGAGGTATACGAGTACATTCGGCTGACGGGGCTATATGGCTGCCCGGTACTGCCAGGCGCGGATGTGCAGCTGTATACGCGCCTTCGCGATATGCTCAGCGACGACAGGCTGCTGCACTCCATGGCCGTTGCCAGCACGGCGCATCATTTGGCTGTTATATACAGTCTTCCCGCAGACGCTTGCGAGCTTGCAGGGCTTTTGCATGACTGCGCCAAGTGTATGGACCTAGGTACGCTTCGGCAGATAGCGCAGGAGCACAAGCTGAAGCTCTCGGATACGGAGATGCGGTCCAACGGGCTTTTGCACGGCCCTGTCGGCGCGGTGATCGCTAAGGAACAGTTCGGCGTGCGTGATCCGGCGGTTCTTGGCGCTATCTCCGCCCACACCACCGGCTACGCGGGAATGGAAGACTTTGACATGGTTGTTTTCCTAGCCGACAAAATTGAACCGTATAGGAACCATATCGATGGCCTGGACGTAATCCGGACACAGGCACAAAAGGATCTGCATGGCGCAACCTACCGGATGCTGCTGCATTCCAGAGAGTATTTGCTGAAAACACACAGGCTGCTTCACCCGGATACAGACAAAACCATTGCATGGATGCGGGATCGCATCCACACGAAAGGAGAGAACAGCGTACATGACATCCAAGGAAATCGCAATCAAGGCCGCTGAAATACTTCACAACAAAGGCGCCCAGAACATCACAGTCCTCGACGTATCCAAAATGACGGTGGTCACCGAAGCCATGGTGATCGCATCGGGGCGAAACGCGCTGCAGGCCAGAGCACTGGCCGACGATCTGGAGGAGCAGCTTGAGAAGCTCGGACTCTCCCCCCTTCGCAGGGATGGTCATTCCGGCAGCCGCTGGGTGGTGTTGGATTACGGCGCGGTGTTTATTCATATTTTCCTGCCGCAGGAACGCGAATTTTATCATCTGGATAAACTTTGGGAGCAGGAAGACAATCGCCTCCCGCTCCCGTTTACCCAAGAAACTTAAGTTTTATTGTAGAGTCTTGGCAACCGTTGCGGTCCACCCAAGGTCGATCGCCTTCTGATGCGAGGTCGCATAGGGGCCGATCGCCGCAACCTGATCGGCAGTGCGCGGGAAATGGATGCACAGGTGACCCGGGAAATTGTTGGTCAGGTTTTGATCCACGCCATGGGCCGTATCATGCGTTGAAGCCATATACACGGCGCCGTTGGAGAACACGACCCATACGGGCTTGGGCGTCCAGGTTACTTCATTGCCAAATGCCTGATACAGTTTTTCGGTGTCTGCTGCGGTCGTGGGGTACCCGTCGGCGTGCGCACCCAGGGAGAACAACGTTACATGCCAGCTTATCCCGGTGTTAAAGTCATAGACTGTAACATTGGGATATTTCTTTGCAACGGCGCGGATCTCATCATACCAGTTAGCGTATTTTACATTAGCGGGATTAATGCCGCCCGATAAGCTCGGCGCGGTCGCCGCAACCTCCGCTTCACTCTTCTTTTGCGCCTCTTTGATCAATGCGCTCAAAGTAAGCGTACCCGCAATGCCGTCGGCCGTCAGGCGTTGGGCCTTTTGGAACGAGAGCAGGGCAAGGCTTGTCAGCGGGCCAAACTTTCCGTCGGCGTTGCCGCTCAGATATCCCAGCGCAATCAGGTGCTCCTGCATCTGGCGAACCGTGGTGGACGCCATGCCTTCTTTGAGGACCTGTGTGGTATCCATCACTGTGGCCTCGGTAGCATACAGCGCGGTCAGGGTTGCGTTTCCGGCGATGCCGTCGCGCACCAGACCGTTTTCACGCTGGAAGGCAATGAGCGCCGCCTTGGTTTGCAGGCCGAATTTTCCGTCGGCTGTACCGCTTAAATACCCAAGCTCAATCAAACGAGATTGCATCGTTGCGACTTCCGAGCTGTTGTCGCCGTAGCGCAGGGTGGCGTATGTATCCTCTTCGTCGCTCGCACTGACAGGCGCGGCTTTCGCATCGTCGGAGAACAGCAGTTTCAGTGTTTCGTATCCCGCTTTGCCGTCGGATGTTAAGCCGTTCACCTTCTGGAACAGCTTCACGGCGGCTTCGTCTTCCTCAAGGAATACGCCGTCCAGCCGGGAAATATAGTAACCAAGTTCAAACAGCTTGGTTTGCACGCTGAGCACAGCGTTGCCGATAGAACCAATCTCGACAGTCGTTACGTTATCTTCCGTGATGACGACCTTCTGTGTAGGCGCAGGTGTAGGCGCGGAACCGTTATACAGGGCATCGTTTGAAAACAGCACTGCGATGGTCGCACTGCCGCAGATACCGTCCACAGTCAGAGAATTGACCTCCTGGAATAGCGATACGGCGTCAAAGGTACCGCTGCCGAACTTCCCGTCGATCTTGCCTGTATAGTACCCTAGCGTATACAGCCTGGTCTGTACCAGTTGTACATCATTCCCGCTGTTCCCCATACGCACGGTGCCTGCCGGCGGCTGCAGCGTTGCGGTTGGCACAGGTGTCGGAACCAGCAAGTCGGTTGCCGAGCGCGCGGACGCGCTGTATAGGATGGTTTGCACATCGGTTGTGGCAATGCCGTCAACCGCGATGCTCATCTTTTTCTGGAACGCTTTGAGTGCTGATTGCGTGGAGCTGCCAAAGGTACCGGAAATGGTTCCCTCATAGTAGCCCAGTGTCTGCAAACGGGTTTGCAGCTGCTTGACCAGATCCCCTTTATCGCCGTACTTAAGCGAAATGCCATACACAGGCGGAACGATGGAAACGTCCTTGCGGTATCCGGAATAGTTTTTGGGCTTGCCTTCAAAAATCAGGTACAACAGTCCGGGATCGGCAATACCGTCGATGGTCAGGCCGTTTCGTTTTTCAAAGAGTTCAACTGCGGATTGTGTGGCGGGTCCGTATTTGCCGTCGATTTCCGCCTTATAGAATTGCAATTCTTTCAGTGCTTCCTGCAAAGCTGTCACAAAGGTGCCGCTATCGCCATTGCTGAGCTGCGTATACTTTTCCGCATTCGGGTTCAGGGTCGGCTCGGGAATCGGCGAGGGCGTGGGGATGGGCGCTAACACAAAGGAATCGCTGAGGATATAACCGGTCTTTCCGTTGTAGCTAACCTTGGCATATCTGCTTGCGTATACCGCACTCACGGTGATGATCGCGTTTTTGGGAATTGTCAGCACGGCGGTTGCGGTTGCGCTTGCCGTTTTGCGCATCACTGTGCTTTCCGTCGTCGCGGTTTGATAGGGATACTTGGACACAGAGGAAAGCTGGTTGACGATGTATTCAGGGTCTTCCAGCAGGCTATCGCCATTAATATACTTGGCCACAGCGTAGCCGGTCACATCGCCGAACTTCACCTTATAGTAGGTACCGCTTTCGCCCAAGACCGTAACCGCATCTCCTTTTTGGATATAGGCTATGATTGTGGATGATTGCGAAGCGTATTTGCGCAAATTCACACTGTCCGCCGACAGAGTGTCGTACGGATAGGTTGCCGCCGATGCGGTTATTACCGCTGATACGGCCAACAGTATGCCGCATACGAGCGCGGTCCATCTTTGCAGGCGAGTTCTCATGCTTTCTCCTCCGTGATCACGAAACTGCAGACTATGCCATTAAACATGTCCATTTTATGAATTTATGTGAAATATGTCAAGTCATTTTTAATATTTACGTAATATTTATTCCATATTCATTCGATCGTCCAGCAAACGCCGCACAAGCTGCTCCACATAGCGCTGCGCATATTGGGATTCCTGCAGGATTTCATCCTGCGACTTAACCTGGTCTCCCATCAGTGCGGTGAACTGACTCACCTTTAGCCCAAGCGCATCCTGCATATCCTGGTCGCTGCCGCCTTTGGACACCAAATAGTAGCACAGAATGGAGTCCTTCTGCCCCATGCGGTGGGCTCTGTCCTCTGCCTGGCTGTGTACGGCAGGTGACCAATCCAGCTCGCCGAACACCACACAGGTTGCCTGCTGCAGGTTGAGGCCGGACGCTGAGCGCAGTGAGATGCAGCACAGATCCGTTTTGCCGCTCATGAAGCGTTCCAGCGAGGTTTCCTTTTGCTTTTGTGTTTCCCTGCCGGTGATGAACGCCGGTGAAAACGAATGTAGGTCCTTTTGATAACGATCCATCACCTGATGATGGTGCGCGAACAAAAGCACCTTCTCCCCGCCTTCCAGCAGAGCGCGTACAAACTGGGCCACAAACGGCGCTTTGGCGATACCCGTCGCCTGCCGTTCTCCCTGCTCGATTTCCATCTTCAGCACCGAACGCTTAGAGCCGGACAGTTCTCCGTCGCTTCGGAGCTGATCGAGCTTTTCGGCAATCGGTTCCATCAGCTTCTGATAGATGGCGTGATTGGATTCAATGGTCATAACCAGGCGGCGCTTGGGGGGCAGATCGTACAGCACATCCTGCTTGGTGCGCCGCAGCATGATCCCCTCCCGCCGCAGATAATCGCCCAGCAGCTCAGGTTTTGCAACAATCTGGTTGCCGTAGCCATAGCACCACTCGCGGGTGAAGCTTTCATAATTGCCCAGGAAATGAAAATCCAGAATGTTGACTACGTTCCAGATCTCCGCGCCGCGATTGTAGATCGGCGTACCGCTCAGCCCAATAACCCGTCCGCCCTGGTCTGCCAGGAGGCTTGCGGCGGAGTACTTCTCCGTGCCACTGTGGCGCAGCTCCTGAATTTCGTCAAAGATTACGGTTTCAATCCCCGCGTCCGCCAGATACTGCTTCCAGCCGCGCAGCAGCAGATAATGCATCAGGTAGATATCCGCCTGCGGCAGCGTATACGGTTTCAGCCCCTTGATGGCATGCACGGTCAGCGGCTCGCCGCCTGCCTTTTGCACGAAGCGGTTAATTTCGCTTTCCCAGTTGGAAATCAGATGCGCGGGCGCAATCACGATGGCGGGATACGCCTTGAGATGCGAAAGCAGCGCCAGTGTCTGCACGGTTTTGCCAAGCCCCATCTCATCGGCGAGCAGGCAGCGATCCGTGCGCAATAAAAACGCAAGCCCCTCCTCCTGAAACGCCGTCAGGGTTCCAAGGAAGCTCGCCTGATCCGGCTTGATGCGCGCCGGGGTGCGCAGGGCAGCCTGCCGCTTGCGTACATACTCCCGTGCCTGCTCCAGCGCCTCTGCCCAACGTTTCTGGTCGCGCTCTGCGATGATAAGCGGATAGCGCATCATCAACCAGTTCATATCTGCAATCAGCCGCCGGTGCGCGGTAAAACGCGCCTCTCCCCTGCGGTGCGACACCGTACCCGGGAACAAGCGCTTGCAAAGCTCGGTTACATTGGGGTCGGCTTTGATGACCCAGCAATTGCTTCTGCGGTTATAGCTTAGGGTACCGTATGTCTGCTCACCGTCCGCCTGTGCGCCGTCGATGCGCAGATACGGCGGTAGATCGTGCGGCTTGTTCATGGCAGGCTGACCCCCCATAGCTGCGACAACGCCACCTGTTCGGCGCGCTTGCCGTTGATTACAGGCGGAATACGCACACTGTGCCAGCCAACGACGATGATGCTTTCCAGCGCATCACTGTCCAGATAGCGCATCAGCTGCGCCATCAGCCGTTTTTCATTCGGTTTTCCCTTTTTGATCTCAATGCCTACGCTGCCCGCCAGATAATCGATGCGGCAGCCCTTGGATAGCTTTGCTTCGTGGAGGAACGGAATACCGCTTGTTTGGAGCGCTTCCATCACATGCCGGTGGATGTCCATCTCATAAAGCGCATACGGAAGCCGTATCTCCCGGAGCGCATCGAGCACCGCATCGGTCACGCACAAGCCGCCTTTCCGTCGATCTGCAAACTATAAGACGATTTTCCTGTTTGAGTTGCTTTCCCGGTATATCACAAACCGGCGGCCAATGACCGAAACCGGTTCGGCGTTTGTTTTCTCACACAGCATAGCGCAGGCTTCCCGCGCGCTCAGGCTGCTGTTTTGCTGTACCGCGCATTTGATGAGCTCGCGGGCCTCCAGCGCATCGTAGGCTTCCTTCAGGGTGGCGTCGGTAATGCCGTCCTTGCCGATAAACAGGATGGTATCCAACCCGTTGGCCATCGAGCGAAGCGTTGCTCTTTGCTTGCCTGTCATTTGTTACTCCTAATCAATGAAGTCAAACTCCATATTGTCGATTCGTACGGTGCTTCCCTCCACGGCTCCGGCCTTTTGCAGCGCGTCGATCACGCCGCGATCGCGCAGAGCGCGGTGAAACCAGTTCATGCTCTCCTCGTCGTCGAAGTTCACGCTGTCGAGAATATACTCGATCATCGTACCGGAAACAACGAACACCTCGCCATCCATGGTCACTTCGAAATCATTCCGGTGCGACAGCTCCGCCGTATCGGTCTCATGATAGGTCAGCGGCGGAGGCAGTTCCTTGAGCAGCTTCACCACTTCGTTCAAGACCGGTTCAAAGCCCCTGTGCGTTGCCGCACTGACGGGATACGCCTGGTATCCAAGCGTATCAAACATCTTGACAAGCGCGTCAATCTGCTCCTGATCAGCAATCAGGTCGCATTTGTTGAGCACAACAAGCTGCGGTCTGCCCGCAGGCTCACCATATGCTGCAAGCTCACGGTTGATGGTCTTGAAATCTTCCACCGGATCCCTGTCTTCACTGCCGGAGGCATCCACCACATGCAGCAAAAGCCGGGTGCGCTCCACATGCCGCAGAAAATCGTGCCCAAGACCGATGCCTTCGCTGGCGCCTTCCACAAGGCCGGGAATATCCGCCAGCACAAAGCTGGATTCGTGCCACTTGACGATCCCCAGATTCGGGGTCAGCGTGGTGAAGTGGTAGTTGGCAATCTTGGGCTTGGCGGCGGTAACCGCCGACAGCAGGGTCGATTTCCCAACGTTGGGATATCCGACAAGCCCCACATCAGCGATGGTCTTGAGCTCCAGGCGGATTTCCACAGGCTCGGTTTTCAATCCCGGCTTGGCAAAATTGGGCGCCTGCCGGGTTGGCGTGGCAAAGCGTGCGTTGCCGTGACCGCCGCGCCCGCCCTTGAGCAGAACCTTCTTCATGCCCGGCGTGTTCATGTCGGCCAGCACCGCATTGTCCTCTTTGCGATAAAACACCGTGCCGACGGGCACCTTGACAACTAAATCCGCGCCGTTTTTCCCGGTGCAAAGGCCGGAGCTGCCGTCTCCGCCGTTTTCAGCAAAGTATTTGGCAGTGAAGCGGAAATCCAGAAGCGTATGCATATTATCGTCGGCAACCAGCACAACGTTGCCGCCGCTGCCGCCGTCGCCGCCGTCCGGCCCGCCGTTGGGTACATATTTCTCACGGTGAAACGATACACAGCCGTTGCCGCCGTTTCCCGCTTTTACCTTGATCGTCACGCGATCGACAAATGAAGCCATAAAACCCTCTCAGTTGTTGTTCAGGTATTTGCAGTACGGCGCAATCGCACAGGCTTCACAGTCCGGTTTGCGCGCCTTGCACACCCGCCTGCCGTGGAAAATCAGCCAGTGATGGGCTTCGATCCAGTCCTCTTTGGGGATAACCTGCATCAGCTGCCGTTCCGTTTCTTCCACATTCTTGGCGTCCGCAAGCCCGATACGGTTGCTGACGCGAAACACATGGGTATCCACGGCGATGGTGGGAACATGGAAGGCGTTCGCCAATACCACATTGGCCGTCTTGCGGCCGACGCCGGGCAGCGTGACGAGCTCTTCCATGGTTTTTGGAACCTCGCCCCCAAAGCGCGTCAGAATCAAACGGGACGTTTCCACAATGTTGTTTGCCTTGCTCTTAAAGCCGCAGCTGCGCACGATTTGAAATACGTCGTCCACCCTGGCCGCAGCCAGCGCCTCTACGCTTGGATACTTGCCAAACAGCACGGGCGTAACCTTGTTCACCTGCACGTCCGTGCTCTGGGCCGAAAGCATCACGGCAATTAGCGTTTCGTACGGATTGTGGAAATGCAGCTCCGGCTTGGCGTCCGGGTACAAGTCCCTGAATATCTCAAGAACCGTATGGATTTCCTGCGCCTTCATGGTTTATCAGCGATGTTTCTGCGCACCTCGTCAGGCAGAAGCATACGCGGCAGCCGTTTCATCTGCGAGCAGCAAATGGTGATCACAGCGGCGAAAATCGGAATCTCCAGAGCGTAGAACGGCAGGCGCCCGACCAGGATCAGCCAATAGCCTTTGCTGATGAAGTATGTAAGCCAGTAGGAATTGAGCAGAGCGTAGATCACTGCGCCGATCAACGCGGCAGCGATAGCGCGAATCAGTAATCCGCCTGTTCTTGACTTACTCAAGCCATCAGCCCAGCGAAAATACCTGGGATGCAGCAGGAAGCCATACACAATGCCCACCAGCGCGGCCGTTACGGTAAAGCCGGGGAAATATGCGCCGGTACCGAATAAAAGCGTACCGATGATATCGCCAAACGCGGCGACGAGCAAACCGCCGACCGGGCCGAACAAATAGCCCGCAACGGCGATAGGCAGAAACCCAAAGTTCATTTGCTTGGTCAGCATTGCGATCTGCACCAGATTGCCAAGCACCACCTGCAGGGCGATCAACGCGCCGATATAAGCGATATTGATCAAAAGAAAGCGATTGTTTTTCATTCCGGCAACTCCTTAAAAAGTAAAGCATCAGGAAACATAAATCGAATGTATTGTACAGGATGCGATGGTCTTGCGCAAGCGGCCGGATTACACCTGGTCTTTCAACGCCAAGAAGGGAGCGGGCGGTAAAGGATTGGTATCCAAGGTGCATAGGGTTTTCTGCATCCAAACCACATCCAGCCATTCGCCCCGCTTATTGCCCATGCGCTTGAAGCGGCCGACTTCCTTAAAACCCATGCTCAGGTGCATGCGGAGGCTGGGTTCGTTGGTCGCCGTAATGACCCCGAACACCGTTTGGATGCCCTGCCTTTGCAGTATATCCAGAAGCGCCTGGTATAAAACGCGGCCCAATCCCCTGCGCTTGGGCGCATCGGGAGCCAGATAGATCGTTCCTTCCGCCGTCCACCGGTAGGCTTCGTGTGGGCGAATCTGCCCGGCATAGGCAAACCCGCAGGGGATACCATTCGCCTCCATGATCAGGAAGGGATACCGCTGCAATGTGTGTTCGATCTTTTCGGCATAGGCTTCCACAGATGGGTTTTCGGTGGTAAATGTTACGTTGGTATGCTCGACAAAATAACCGTACACATCGTGCACGAACTGTGCGTCCTGCTCTGTTGCCACGCGGATGTTGGTCGTCATGCGGTTCCTCCTGCTGCTTCCATCGCCAGCCGCCGAATGGTTTCCATGTCCTTGGACGACAAGCCAATGTGAATGGTTTTGAAATGATCGTAAATCACAAAGCCGGACGGGGTTCCTGATTTCTTCTTCACATGCTTTCGCAGGGTGTAATCAACCGGAAAGGCCGGATGATTGCGGCCCTTGCTGTAGTAGGCGGCAAGCTTGGCCGCAAAGAGCAGGGTTTCATCGGCCGGCGTATCCGGCGTGCGCACCACAACGTGTGAACCCGCAACGTTCTGGGCGTGAAGCCAGGTTTCCTCCGGCTTGGCGTGCAGGGTGATGCGGTCGTTCTGCACAGAGTTCTTCCCAACGAGTATTTCCGTGCCGTCCGGCGCAATAAAACGATACGGCTGCCCTTCCTTGCGCTTTTTGCGCTTGACCGTTCCCGCTTCGGGCCGCAGAAACCCGTTATCGGTCAGAAAATCCTTGATTTCGTTCAGATCTGCTGTGGTGGTGCACTTGTCCAGGTCTTCCATCACGGACTCGAGCACTTCCAGATCCCGTTCGATTGTCCCCATTTCTTTCTGCGCATACTGCTGAGCGCCCTTGGCCTTCCTGTACTTTTTATAGTAGCTTTGCGCGTTGCGCGACGGTGAAAGCTCCGGGCTGAGCGGGATGGTCACGGTTGCCTGCTCCGCATCGTAATAGTTCACGACATTGACCGCCGCCGCGCCCTTTTCGATGCTGTGGAGATTTGCGGTCAGGAGTTCGCCGAAGATACGGTTTTCCTCGGCTCGGTCGTTCTGTGTGAGGGTCTCCACCATCTTCGCCCGTTTTTTCTCCAGCCTTGCGATATTGCTTTTGACCCGTTTGCGGATGCCCGACCCGCGCTGGCTGATGTGCGCGTGCAGCTCACGCTCGGCATAGAACGAGTCCATTGCCTCGCTGAGCGTTTCATACTCTGTTTGCAGGCTCATCGCATAGCTTCGATACGGATAGGGAAGATATTCCAGGGTCTTCCCCGCCGCGTCGCTGATCACCACAGGCGGGCGCAGCTCCGGCAGACGTGCATAGAAGGCAGCGACTTTTTCCGCTATCTCAGGTATTTGCTCCGGTGCATACAAAAACGCATGTTCCATGCCAATCTGCGCACAGATTTCCTTAGCGCTGATGGTGGACAGGCCGCTGATAACCTCAATTAGCCCTTTATACAGGGGACTTGCCAGCAGCGACAGCTTGCCTGAGAGCTCAGCGGCGGTCATGGCCATTGGATTGAGCTTGTCTTGCTCCGGGGGCAGGGTAAAGGGTTTACCGGGCATCACTACACGGACGCGGCTGATATCGGCGTTCACATGATGAATGCTGTCGATCGTCACGCCGTTCTCGTCCACAAGGGTGAGGTTGCTGTGCCTGCCCATCGCTTCGAGCACCAGGGTTTTTTGCACCTCATCACCCATCTCACTCAGGCACTGAAAGGTAAGGATCAGCACCCGGTCGCAGCCAAGCTGCTCCACGGCGGTGACCCGTGCGCCGGACAGGTGCTTGCGCAAAAGCATGCAAAACACCGGCGGCTCCGCCGGGTTCTCCATGGACTGTACTGTAAGCTGCGCACGCGCCGCGTTGGCGTTCGCGCTCAGCAAAAGCCTGTGATTGGCGCCCTGGTTTCGGATCAGAAGAAGGAGTATATCACGCTCCGGTTGGTTCACCTTATCCACACGGCCGCCGACCAGCTTGTCCCGCAGCTCACGCGCTAAAAACGAAAGCGTGAATCCGTCCATTGCCATACTCATCCTCCTTTCTGTTTGTAAAAATCGTTACATTGCCGGCTTCTCAATCAGGATCAGCGGTACACGCATCTCCGCATCGGTCAGCCCCGCATGGGTTGAGACATGCTGCTTGGACTCATGGCTGTACGCCAAGGCTGTGTCGGAAACCGCGATCGCCAGAAAATCCCCGACGGATTCCAAAAGTCTGGAATTCCGCGTCCCGCTGCCAAATAGCCCGCTGGAAAGCACCTCATCCTGTGACAGCAAAAGAAATTCATCGCCGTAGGTTTGCTTGAATCCCTCCGGGAATTGCCGCTTGCACTCGTCCTTGATATAAAACGCGGCGGCGCGGTTTTCCACGGAAATGGGTCTTTTTAGCATACTGTGAATCTCTGGCGAGTCGGTGATCACATGATAGCGAACGTCGATATGCCCGTGATCCGCGATCACAATGACCAGGGTATCGGTCAGCGATTCGCATAAATCTTGAACGCTTTTATCGATCACCCGGATTGATTCCCTCGTTTGTTCGCTGCGGCAGCCAGTTTTGTGCATGATGGCGTCGGGCTAGTTCCAGTACGCATAGATATACTTCCTACCGGGTTCGCCGCAGGTATTGCGCACCGCATCAAACAAGGCATCCTGCGTGGAAACCCGAATCCCGTCATATGGGGAGATCGTAATCATCCTACCAAGACCCGCCTGCACAATCGCGGGCGTAATCGTTTCAAAGGGTAGAAACGTCCGCGCGGCATGGAACTCCGCCGCCGGTACCCCATGTGAATCCTTCACGGTGTTTGGAAACAGGTCTACGATTTGATCCAATTCCCGGAAATACAGGTTCCATCCAAGCCAGCCGTGCTCATAGGGCGTCAACCCGCTTTCAATCGACGGCAGCGCGGCCGACGTGGTTGACGGAAATACGGAGGAAAGCGTATCCACGACATGCCTGCGCAGAAAGCTGTTATCTGGCAAATGGGTTTCCAGCGCTTCCGTACCCATGCCGTCAAACAGCATCAGAACGACGTTGCGATACCCCCGTGCCAAGGCATCATCCAGCAGAGGAAGGGACGTATGCCTGCGCTGCGCCCCAAACGCGCGCAAAACCGAGTTGGTTACGCTGACAATACTGTGGTCATAATCCGGGTATCGCACGCTATCACCTCCGGCTCGCCGTACATGAATCATTATACCATATCTTGCGGCCAGGGCGGCAGCCATCTTCTATAAATTGCTGTTTCCATCGTGTATGAAGAGCGCAGCGCTGGACAACGGGAAACCCAGACCGTATAATGACGTGAGATGATTGATGAGGAAAGGAAGTGCCGATATGAAACGGACGGACGGACGTTTGGCGGCGCAGGCGCGGGATTGCGCCATTGAAACCAATTTTGTTAAAACGGCGGACGGAAGCTGCCTGATCACCATAGGCAATACCAGGGTGATTTGCACCGCGAGCATCGAGGAAAGCGTACCTCCCTTTTTGCGCGGCAAGGAGCAGGGCTGGGTAACCGCCGAATACGCAATGCTCCCCGCCTCCACCGGAATGCGTAAAAAGCGCGACGGCGTTCAAAAAGACGGACGCGGCGTGGAAATCCAGCGTTTGATCGGGCGTTCGCTGCGCCAGGCTGTGGATATGACGCTGCTTGGACAGCGAACCATTACCCTGGACTGCGACGTATTGCAGGCGGATGGAGGAACGCGTACCGCATCCATTACAGGTGCGTTTGTCGCGCTTACGCTCGCCGTGTACAAGCTGATGCAAAACGGTCTGTTACAGAACAATCCCATCATCGGGCAGGTTGCTGCCGTCAGCGTGGGTGTCGTAAACGACGAACCCATGCTCGATCTGTGCTACAGCGAGGATTCGACGGCGCAAACCGACATGAACCTGGTGATGAACCATAAGGGTGAGTTTATCGAGCTGCAAGGCACGGGCGAAGGCCGCGCGTTCACCGAGCGCGAGCTGCGGGTACTGCTGCAATATGGCAGACAGGGTATTTTGAGCCTGATGAAGCACCAACGCATAGCGCTTCATGAAGTCGCCCATCTGTTGCCTCTCCCCCGTTTGGCTGTCGCCAGCGCCAACGCGCACAAGCTCAAGGAGCTCCGCGCGCTGCTCAAGGGCGTTTGCGAGCCCGTCGGCATGCGGGATCTGGGCGTTACTGAGGATGTTGATGAAACCGGCGAAACCTTTGCCCAGAACGCCATCCTCAAGGCAGAGGCTGTGATGAAGGCAACCGGATTGCCCGCCCTGGCCGACGACAGCGGCCTTGCGGTGGATGCGCTTGGCGGAGCGCCTGGCGTACGCAGCGCGCGCTATGCCGGAGAACACGGCAACGACGCGGCCAACAACAAGCTGCTGCTTCACAACATGGAGAAAGAGGATAACCGGGCATGCAAATTCGTATGCTCTATGGCGCTTGCCATTCCCGCCGCGGACACGATCACCGTTTCCGGTGAATGCCATGGCACGCTTCTCAAAGAACCGCGCGGAACAAGCGGCTTCGGATACGATCCGCTGTTCCTGTATGAAACAGGCAAAACCTTCGCGGAGCTTTCTCAGGCTGAGAAGAACAAGGTCAGCCACCGCGCCAGAGCCACTGAGCAAGTGCTGAAGGTTCTCCACGATCTTTTCTGGGCATGAGAATCGTAGTCTTCTCGGATACGCATCAGAATACGGAGCTATTTTCCCAATGCGTGCGCCAGGCTATGGATGACGGGAAAACTGACGTGCTCATCCACTGCGGCGACGGGGTGCGCGATCTGGAAGCCATTGAGGGCGAACTTTTGCGCAGAAACCCGCATATCCGCATATACGCCGTGCGCGGCAACTGCGATTTGACCGCGTTTCAGTATCCCGGTACCGAAACCGCCAATCTAAACGGTGTCCGCGCCTTGATAACGCACGGTCATTTATACGGGGTCAAGCATGGGTTGGGGCCGCTGGCCAAAGCCGCAGCTGATATAGGCGCGCGGCTTGCATTTTTCGGGCATACCCATCAACCGCTGGCAAAGGAAAAACACGGCGTAAAGCTAATCAACCCCGGATCGCTTTCCGCCCTGGTGCAGGCTGGAAACGCTTATCTGGAAGTCACGGTGGACGAGGTAGGAGCCGTAGTGGAACGCTTTATCAAAATTCATTCATAAAAGTTTGACAATTGAAAATCCGAGTGGTATGATATCCATGATACCCGACCAGAATACTCTGGTATCAGAAGGCAGGTTCGCATGAGGCTATCCACACGTGGCAAATACGGGCTGTACGCCATGCATTATCTGGCACAGCACGAGCACGACGGCCCCCAAAGCCTAAGCCATATCGCTAATGTCGGCATCCCCAAGCAGTATTTGGAACAGCTATTGGGCGGTTTGCGGCGTAACGGGCTGATTCGCTCCGTACGCGGTGCCAACGGCGGTTACCAGATCGCCAAGCCGGCGGAGGAGATCACGGTGCTTGAGATCCTCGACGCGATGGAAGGTCCATTGGCGCTGAGCGACTGCATTGCCGATGACAGGTGCTGCTCCAAGGCGACCAAATGCCGTGTGCGTGATATGTGGGAAAAGCTCACCAACACCATCAACCACGAACTTGCCAGCGTGACACTCAAAGATATGCTCTAAGCAGCGAGAGGAAGAACCATGAACCACAAGATGATTTATCTGGATAACGCGGCGACCACCGCCGTTCGCCCGGAAGTGCTGGAAGCGATGCTGCCATGGTTTACCGAGCATTACGGCAACCCAAGCTCCATTCATACCGCCGGGCGCGAGGCGAAAGTCGCCGTGGAAACCGCACGTAAGCAGGTGGCTGCAGCTATCGGCGCGCAGCCGCAGGAGATTTATTTTACGGGCTGCGGTTCCGAAAGCGATAACTGGGCCATTCGCGGGCTTGCGGACGTTGCCAAGGGAAAGCATATTATCACCAGCGCGGTGGAGCACCACGCGGTGCTGCACCCCTGCGAATATCTGGAAAAGAAGGGCTACGAGGTTACCTACCTTCCTGTGGATGAGTTTGGCCGCGTCAGCCCGCAGGCCGTCAAGGACGCGATTCGGGAGGATACCATCCTAATTACGATCATGACCGCCAATAACGAGATCGGCACCATCGAGCCCATCGCCGAGATCGGCGCGATTGCCAAGGCTGCAGGCGTGCCCTTCCACACCGACGCTGTACAGGCCATCGGCGCGATTCCCGTGGACGTGAAGGCTATGAACGTCGATATGCTCTCCATGTCGGCGCACAAGTTTAACGGACCCAAGGGCGTGGGCGCGCTGTACATCCGCAAGGGTCTGCGCATTTCGCCGTTCATGCTGGGCGGCGCGCAGGAGCACAACAAACGGGCAGGCACCGAGAACCTGGCATCCATCGTCGGGATGGGCAAAGCCATTGAACTGGCCGTTTCTCAAATGGAGGAGCACAAAAAGGTGCTTGTCAGGCTTCGCGATAAGCTGATCGCGGGCGTTACCAATACAATCCCCGACGTGCGCCTCAACGGACACCCCACCGACCGCCTGCCCAACAACTTCAACATGTGTTTCCGCTTCATCGAAGGCGAAAGCCTGCTGATGCGGCTGGATTTGGCGGGCATCGAAGGATCGAGCGGTTCGGCCTGCACCAGCGGCAGCCTGGATCCGTCCCACGTTTTACTGGCCATCGGGCTGCCCCATGAAATTGCCCACGGCAGCCTGCGGCTGACTTTGGGACACGACACCACCGAGGCCGATATTGACTATGTGCTGGAGAAGCTCCCCGGCATCGTGCAGGTTCTGCGGGACATGAGTCCGCTGTATTATCTGGAGAAAGAGAAGGAGAATGCCTGATGTACACCGAGAAAGTAATGGATCATTTTGAACATCCCCGCAATGTGGGTGAAATTGAGAACGCTTCAGGTTCCGGCACGGTTGGCAATGCCAAATGCGGGGACATCATGAAGATGGATATCAAGGTTGAAAACGGTGTGATTACCGACGCCAAATTCAAGACCTTCGGCTGCTGTGCCGCGGTTGCGACCTCGAGCATGGCCACCGAAATGATCATCGGAAAAACAATTGAGGAAGCCCTGGCGCTGACCAACAAGCAGGTCATGGACGAACTGGGCGGCCTGCCGCCTGTGAAAGTCCACTGCTCGGTGCTTGCGGAGGAATCCATCCGCGCCGCACTGGAAGATTACAAGAAGAATCACGCCTAGCTTTGCTTCCCGAAAGGACAGGCCATGCCCGATATACACGGCAACCTGGAAGGCATCAAAAACGCGACTCTGCATCAAATCAAGGCCATATACGACGAGCAGATTCCATCTGATTCGTTCATTCCCTACGAGCTTTTGGAAAAGCTCTGCGGTTTTTCCACATCCATCAACCGCGAAATCGCACTGTACATTTCCCGTTACGGTGATATCGCGGATGTGATCATCGGCAAATCCGACCGCATCGATCTTCCCGAAATCCGCCTGCGGCGGAGCACAGCGCGCCTGTCTATGGTGCGCTGCGTTCATACCCATCCAAAATACTCCGGCGAGCTCAGCGACGTGGATCTTTCCGCGCTGGTTTCCGTGCGCCTGGATGCCATGTGCGCCGTGGGCGTCAGCCAAAGCGGCACGCCCACAACGGTGCAGTGCTCGTTTTTGGACCCCTTTAAAAGCGATGGCGTAACGCTGACGGAGCTTATTCCCGCCAAATCGATTCCCGACGCCAAATGGCTCTCGCAAATCGATGATATTGACCGGGAATACCGCGCAGCCCAGCCCGCGACTGAGACAGACAAGGAAAAAGCCATTCTGGTTGGGATCGACAATGAGGATTCGCTTGCCGAGCTTGCAATGCTGCTGGAAACCGCCGGCGCAGAGACGCTTGGCACGCTATTGCAAAAGCGGGACAAGCCCGATTCCACCTATTGTATCGGCAAGGGCAAGGCGGAAGATCTGGCCCTGGATGTGCAAAGCCTGCAAGCGAACCTGGTCGTGTTTGACGAGGAGCTTACAGGTGTGATGCAGCGCAACCTGGAGGAGCTGTTGCAGGTCAAGGTGATCGACCGTACGGCCCTGATTCTGGATATTTTTGCTCTGCGCGCCAAAACCAGCGAAGGCAAGCTACAGGTGGAAATGGCGCAGCTCAAATACCGTTCCCAGCGCCTACTTGGGCAGGGGCTGGTGTTAAGCCGTCTGGCCGGCGGCATCGGCACACGCGGCCCCGGCGAAAGCAAGCTGGAGGTCAGCCGCAGGCGCATCCGCGAACGGATGACCGATCTGGAGCGCCAGCTGAAAACCCTGGAAAGCCAGCGCTCCCTGCGCCGCAAGCGCCGGGAGAAGAACCGCATCCCCATCGTGGCGCTTGTCGGATACACCAACGCCGGAAAATCGACCTTATTCAACCAGCTGACCGGCGCGGACGTCTATGTAAAGGATGCCTTGTTTGCCACGCTTGATAACGTATCCCGCCCCATCGCGCTGCCCCGTGGCGGACAAGCGCTGTTGATTGATACGGTCGGCTTTATCCACAAGCTCCCCCACGACCTTGTGCAGGCGTTTCACGCTACGCTGGAGGAGGCCGCGCTTGCGGACGTGATCGTCGTCGTGTCCGACGGGGCAAGCCCATATCTGCTCAAGCACTCCCGCACCGTGCAGGAGACGCTTGAAAGCCTGGGCGCTGCCGATAAACCGCAGATTCACGTCCTCAACAAAAGCGACAGGATGACAGGCGACGCGGCCGCCGACCCCGACGTGCTGCGCATCAGCGCCCTGCAGGGTAACGGCTTAGACGCGCTTCTCAATGCCATTGAAAAGGTTGTGTCCGCCGATCTGCAATCGCTGCGCGTGTTCGTTCCCTTCTCTGCCTACCATATCCTCAACAGGATTCGCAAAGGCGGCGTCATTCGCTCGGAAGACTATCAGGATGACGGCGTGATTGTCTCCATCGAAGCCGAACGCGAGCTTGTAAACAGTATCGCCAAAGAAGGGATACGGATTCTGGACGACGAAACGTTATAGTTGATTTACGGCTTATAGAAAGGTGTGCGTTCCCGTTGCTCGAAAAGGCTGTTTCCGTGATTCTTCTGACCGCTTCCCTGCTCAAAGGCAGTATGGATGCCGCCATTCCGGATAAAAATATCGACGATACGCTGTTTCTGGTCAACCGGAGCCAGCTGATCTGCGAAAGCTATGTACCGGAAATCCGCAAAACCAACCTGCCGGGAATGTCCCAGTCCATGCGGTATGACGCGGCCGAAGCGTTGGAGATATTATTTGAAGCGGCCAAGCAGGACGGCATTCGCTTATCGACCGTATCGGGCTACCGCAGCTATTCCAAGCAGAACACCATCTACGAGCGCAAGGTGGCTTCCGCCGGTGTGGAGGTTGCCGATGCCTATGTAGCGCTGCCCGGCAGCAGCGAGCATCAGCTTGGCCTCGCCATGGACGTTTCCAAAACCAACTCCTCCAGCCTCTCCAGCAAATTCGGCACCACGGCGGAAGGCAAATGGGTAGCGGAAAACGCGTATAAGTATGGTTTTATCATTCGTTATCCTGAGGGCATGGAAGAAATCACGGGTTACTCCTACGAGCCCTGGCATCTGCGCTATATCGGCATAGAATACGCCAAAGAAGTGTATGAATCGGGGTTGCCGCTGGATTTGTATGCTTCCTTGCATCGCATGGAAGTCTACAGCTATCTTGTGCGTCAGGCCGAAGAGGTAACCCCATGAAACGACTGCTCTCCCTCATCCTGTTGATATGCATTCTTTTATCCGTAAGTTCAGCGTTGGCAGAGGCGGAATGGACGTACGCTATCCCTCTGTCACTTCTAAACAGCGAGTATACCGTTCTTGTCAATCGCGATCATATGCTGACCAAGGATGAAAAGCCTGAAAACCTTGTCAGCGTTAACCTGCGCAAGAAGACCAGCACCGTTATACAGCTGGACGCGGTAGCCGCCAAAGCCCTGACCGATCTGTTTGCCGAATCGGCAAAGATCACATCCTACTCCTACCGTGAAAAAGTCGGTGACGGCGATTGGCAGGACGCGGTTTTTAACAATGAAGACGGGTTGAAGCTGCTGCTGTACAGCGGGTATAGATCCTACAGTTCTCAATATACAATTTACCACAATTACCTGGACCGCAACAACGGTGTGGATGACGGAATATCATCCCCGCCCGGCGCAAGCGAACACCAAACGGGTCTGGCCTGCGATGTGATCAGCGTAGGCTATAATAACACGCATCAGTACATGAACGAAGAATTCTACGAAACGCCTGAAGCCCAGTGGATGGAAGAAAACGCAGCCGCCTTTGGCTTTATTATCCGCTACCCCAACGGCAAGGAAGAGATCACCAAGGTTCCGTATGAGCCCTGGCATTTACGCTATGTAGGGCGGGAGATTGCCGAGTATATCCAAAGCCATTGCCTGACCCTGGAGGAATTCACCGACGAGTGGCAGGCGGCGCTGGATACGTTCGTCAACGATGGCGGAGACATACAGGCCCAGCTGCTCCTGGAGAGCACCATGGCTCCGTCCGCCGTAACCACCACCGTACTGGATATTTACGGCGAAGACGGCGACGCCGAAGTATCCCTGACGATGTTTTAAGCAGACTTTACAAACCTCGCAAAAGAAGATAGAATGAATTTGATTCTTTTGCGAGGTGGATTTATATATGGGCAAAGTGATTGCCATCGCCAATCAAAAGGGCGGTGTCGGCAAAACCACTACGGCAATCAACCTGAGCGCCTGTCTCGCAGAACTTGGAAAAGAGATCCTTTTGGTGGATTTCGATCCGCAAGGCAACAGCTCAAGCGGCCTGAACGTCAAGGCCGAAGACGATACGGTTTACGAAGCGCTTCTGGGCGGTGCGCCGATTACGCGCTGCATCTTCCCCACAATGCTCAAAACCCTGCATGTCGTACCCTCGGATATCCGGCTGGCGAACGCGGAACCCGCGCTGGTCAGCGCACAAAACCGGGAATATCTCCTCAAGCAGGCTCTCGCTCCCGTGATCAGCCGATTCGATTATGTTTTTATCGATTGTCCCCCATCGCTGGGACTTTTAACCGTCAACGCGCTGACCGCAGCGCAGCAGCTGTTGGTGCCGATCCAATGCGAGTATTACGCGCTGGAAGGGCTATCGAGCCTGACGTATACCATTGACCTGATCAAGCGCCGCTCCAATCCCGAGCTGGAGATTGAAGGCATGCTCCTGACCATGCTTGACGGGCGAACCAACCTGGGCATCCAGGTTGTGGATACGGTCAAGAAGCACTTCAAAAAGAAGGTTTACGCGACCGCCATCCCCCGCAACGTGCGCCTCGGCGAAGCACCAAGCCACGGTTTGCCAATTCATTTGTACGATCCCCGAAGCCTGGGTGCAGAATCGTACCGGCGGCTTGCCAAAGAGTTCCTGCGGCGCAACGCATAGCACACCATGAAATAAGAGGTGCACCGATGACGAAACAACGGCTGGGCAGAGGCCTGGATATCCTGCTTCCGCAAACCGGAACCATGGACGATTCACCGGTGATGGAGCTTCCGATATCCCTGATCGACCCCAACCAGGCGCAGCCCCGCAAGGCATTTGATAATAAGAAGCTGGAAGAGCTGGCCGAAAGTATCCGGCAAAAGGGGCTTTTGCAGCCCATCCTGGTGGTAAAGCAGGGGCCGCGTTACCGCATCATCGCAGGCGAACGCCGATACCGTGCCAGCCGGTTAGCCGGTTTGCAGGCGATTCCCTGCCTGATCCGGGAGTTTGACGAAGCGCAGCAGCTGGAAGCGGCGTTGATCGAGAATATCCAGCGCGAGGACTTAAACCCCATCGAGGAGGCGCAGGCCATCCAAAGCCTGATCAGCCATTTCGGCTATACGCAGGAGGAAGCCGCGCACAAGCTGCAAAAAAGCCGCCCTGCGGTTGCCAACCAATTGCGCTTGCTCTCTCTGCCGGACGCCGTGCAGAAAATGGTTATCAGCGGCGATTTGACCGCAGGCCACGCCCGGGTGCTGGCGGGCATATCGTCTGAAAGCCGTCAGGCGGAACTGGCGCATCTGTGTGTGTTGAACGGTTACACCGTACGCAAGCTGGAGCAGCTTGCCAAGCAGCCTCTCCCGGCAATCCGCACAACGCAAACAAAGCCGCTCACTGGCGAGCTCGCCGGGTTTAAGGATACTCTGCGGGAGACCATCGGTGTGAAAACAGACATCATCGGGAACGAAAGCAAGGGCAAGATCGTCTTTATGTATAGCAGCAGCGCTGAACTGGATCACTTATACGATGTGTTTACCAAAATCACTCAATCGCTGGATCAAGTTGGGAAGGGCAGGTAAGAGAGATGACTGCACCAAAAAAGCAAAAAAAGGATCCGTACAAGCTTTTTCTCCGGATCACCGTTGCACTTGCGGTGGTTTCGCTGATCAGCCTTGGGGTTTTCCTTGCGTGCAACGCGTGGGTAGATTCCGATTATCGCGCTATTGTGGAAGATATCCATCAGCAGAATATTGATAACGAGCAGGCCTTCAACGTGGAACTGGAGGCTCTGCGTGCCAGCGCCGCACAGGCCGAACCCACGGGTGAAACGACCATTGTGGATTTGCCCACCTGGGAAGCGACGATTGAGGCCACCAACTGGCGAATCGAGGACGAAGGAAAAGCGGGCCTTGAGAACACCTATACCATCACCGTCAGCAATTCCTCCCTTTGTGAGGGTGGATTGATGCTGGTGAACGGATGGCATCCCGTGCCTGATTTCTTCTCCACCGACAACCTCATCAGCATCGGTGCCCAAAGCCGGTTTAAAATCCCCGTGCAGGATGCCACCGTTACCATCTTTCCAAGTGCGTACACCGCCCTGGAAGCGATGTATAACGATGCTACCGCCGCCGGCATGACAGATTATATCGTGCGTGAAGCCTTCCGCACCAATGAAACCCAGACACAGTATTTTACCGATAGAATGGACAGCCTGTCCAGTAAATACTCCGGCAATATCCTGATTGAGGAAGCCAAGAAGACCGTGAATTACCCCGGCACCAGCGAGTTTCAGTCCGGTCTATCGTTCCGCTTGGGTCTATACAACCGAGAGGACCCCGCCGTGGCCAAGCAGAAGTTCCAGGAAACCGATCAGGGCAAGTGGATAACTGAAAACAGCTGGAAGTACGGCATTATATTCCGCTTTCCCTCGGATAACTATCCCAATTCCCAGTGGGAAGACAAGTCCTACAAGACCGGCGTCTCCGTCCATCTGGATCTGTACCGTTACGTCGGCAAGGCGCATGCCGCAGCCATGAAAATTCTGGACATGTGCCAGGAGGAGTATATGGAGTTCCTGATCGACCATCCGCATATCTCGATTTATGAAAATGACGTACTGCGGTATGAAATCGTTCGGATCAACATCACCGATCAGGATGCGTACGTGCTCCCCGTAACGAGCATCTCAAGCGAGTACCAGGCCAGCATCGATAACCTGGGCGCAGCCGTGATGGCTTACACCTACGGGTTCTAAAACAAGGCATAGTAAAAGGCCACTGCCGATGCGGTGGCCTTTTTGCTTGCGGAACTGTTACTGAATTTCGACGGTTGCGCCGACTTCGGCAAACTTCGCCTTGATCTTCTCGGCTTCTTCCTTGGAAACAGCTTCCTTGAGGGTTTTGGGAGCGCCTTCGACGATGTCTTTGGCTTCCTTCAGGCCCAGGCCGCTGACAACCTCGCGAACCACTTTGATGACCTTGATCTTCTCAGCGCCGGCATCTTTGAGCACGACATCAAATTCGGTCTTCTCTTCCACGGCTGCTGCTGCGCCGCCCGCTGCGGGCGCTGCCACAACGGCTGCCGCCGCCGATACCCCGAACTTCTCCTCCAGGGCTTTTACCAGATCGTTGAGTTCAAGGACTGTCATTTTTTCGATTTCCGCAATAAATTCTGCATGTGTCATGATATGATCCTCCCATTCACTTTAGTTGATTGTTGTTTTAGTTGGCTTCCGCCTGTTTGGTGGCGATTGCATCCAGCACACGTACAAAGCCGCCGATGCTGGACTGCAGGCTGCCCAGCAGCCGTGCGAGCAGTTCGTTCCGGGACGGCGTCTTAGCCAGTTCTTCGACCATGTCCGCGTTGATCACTTCGCTGCCCATCAGGCCGGCTTTCACATTGAGGAACTTGATCTTGGTCTTGGTTTTGAACTCCGATACCACCTTGGCCGGGGATACGACGTCGTTCATACCGAACGCAAACGCCGACGGACCCTTGAGCGCGTCGTCCAGCCCTTCGATATTGGATTCTGCAAGCGCGCGCCGCACCAGCGTGTTTTTCAGCACGCAGTATTCGACACCCGCTTCGCGGAACATTGCGCGAAGCTCGTTGACCTGATCCACGGTGATTCCCATGTAGTCGACGATCACGACGCTCTGGGCGGCATCAAACTTCTGTTTGATGACCTCTACCGTTTCTTTCTTCAGCTCGAGGTTCTTGCTCATTCCTTGGCACCTCCTTCTTGAAATCTCATTCCAAAAAGAATACCCTTGCAGGCGCAAGGGCGAAATTATATTCGCAAGGGATTTCTCCCGCCTTACACCTCGGCGAGAGAAGCGCTGCTTCTTTATGGCGTAGCCACTCGCTGTCTTCGGCATAGGTTTCCTAATGAAACAAATGCATTATATAAAGTTATCGTTTTCTTGTCAAGCGTTTCCACAATTTCCCCTGTGCGAAAGAACGTCATTTTCATACTGTTTGACACTTTCAAACCACGTCATATCGTCAGGTACTGCCTCACGGCGGCAAAACTCGTCCCATACAGCGCTGATAGGCATCATTTTCAGGGCTTCCTGGCGTGCCATGAGCTCGGTAAACTGTTCGCCGTCCTGCAATGCCTTAAGCGCCTGGTGCGGCATGAGAAGCGCATGCAGAAGCGCCTTTTGCATATTGCGCGTGCCGATGATCCACGCTGCAACGCGGTTGATAGACGCATCGAAGAAATCAAGCCCGATCATGGCTTTGTCAAGCGCGTTATTGCGCACAAGCTCAGTTGCGATCTCCTTGAGCTCGTCGTCCAGCCGCACGACATGATCCGAGTCCCAGCGCACCGGGCGTGTTACATGCAGCGGGATACGGTCAAAATAGCACAGCATCGCGGAGATTTTATCACTGATGACCTCTGTGGGATGGTAGTGTCCGCTATCCATCAGATCGTACACGTTATCCCGCGAAGCGGCGTAGCCAAGGTAGAACTCCGATGAACCCACCGTATATGCTTCTACCCCGATGCCGAAGACCTTGCTCTCCACACAGTCGATAACGCCGTCAAGCCTCTCTGAGAAGATCTCATCCAGGCTTTTTTGCAGCGTCAGCCGCGGCGAAAAGCGATCCGCGGGCACATCCTTGAAGCCATCCGGAATCCAGATGTTGCACAGGCAATGGGTACCGAGCTCTTTGGCAAAATAGGCTGCGATTTTTCGGCAGGCAATCCCGTGCCGTACCCAGAACCCGCGCACCTCCTCATCGGGAGAGGAAAGCGTCAGTCCGCCTTTCACCATCGGATGGCTGAAAAAGGTCGGATTGAAATCAATGCCCAAATGATTCTTCCTGGCAAACGCAACCCATTTTTCAAAATGCCTGGGTAAAAGCGCATCTCTATCCGCCGCATCCCCCGCCTCGAAAATGGCATAGCACGCATGAAGATTGATACGCTTCATGCCGCCGATCAGCGAAATGGCTTTCTCAAAATCTGCCATCAGCTCATCCGGTGTCCGCGCTTTCCCCATATAGTTGCCGGTTGCCTGGATGCCGCCGGACAGCGTTTCCCCCGTGTTCTCAAACCCACCGACATCATCACCCTGCCAGCAATGAATGCTGATGGGCGTTTGCTGCAGGGTACGGATTGCCGCCTCAGTATTAATTCCCAAGTCTCTGTACTTCTCTCTAGCCAGTTCATACATGCCGCTCATGCTATTGCCTCCATATTACTGGTATTCCTGAATCTCAAAGCTCTCGGCGATCAAGCGCCGCGCAGCCGCAAGGTTATTTAGCTCTCCACTGGCAATCATCTGGGCTACAATGTTCCCAAGCGCTGTTCCTTCTGTGGGACCGGCAAAAACAGGCAATCCCGTCGCCTCGGCTGTCAGGCGGTTAAGCGTCCGGTTGCGGCTGCCGCCGCCCACAATGTTGATCGATGTAAACTGTTTTCCCGACAGCGTTTCGATTTCACGGATACTGTCGCGGTAGCATATCGCAAGGCTCAAGAGCACTGCCCGGAAAAGATCCTTGTGATCTGCCGGAGCCGGCGACCCCTGCTCCCGCAGCGCGGCGCATACTTCATCCTTCATGCTTGCGGGCGCTAAAAAGCGGTTGGCGGTTGCATCCACACAGCAGGAGTAGGTTGACTCGTCAGCAAGCCGTGCGATTTCGTCATAGCTTATACCCGCGTCAATTTCCTTGCGGATGCACTGCATCATCCACATCCCCATGATATTCTTCAGGAAGCGCGTCGTGCCGCCGTATCCCATTTCATTGGAAAAGCCTAAACGCTTGCTTTCCGCGCTTGTCTGCGGCGCCGTAAGCTCTGTTCCAAGCAGGCTCCATGTGCCGCTGGACAAAAACACAGCCTGTTCATCCCGCGCGGGTACGGCCATGAACGCAGAACCCGTATCGTGTGTAGCAGGCAGAATGACCGTTGTATCAAAGCCAAGTGTCGCAGCGTGTTCCGGCAGCAAAGTGCCAAGCTTTGTTCCGGCTTTCACAATGGGCGTTTGAAACCACTTGTCCGGCAAACTGGCAGCCCGGATGGCATCCCATGCCCAGGTTCTCGTTCTTGCGTCCAGCAGCGCCCCGGTCGACAGGTTAGTTTCCTCGTGCGCTTTTCGTCCTGTCAATCGAAAGCTAAGATACTCGGGCATCAGGAGAAAATCATCGACGGTACTCCGGTACTCCGGGTTCTCTTTGAGCACCGCCATCAGCTGGTATATCGTATTAAACGGCTGCTTCGCGATGCCAGATATTTTGTAGAGCTCGGCAAAGGGCATTGTTTGCTCTAGAATCGTATCCATGCCCTCTGTACGGGCATCGCGGTAAGCTACGATATCGCCCACACGGTTGCCCTTCGCATCCAGCAGCGCAAAATCCACACCCCAGGTGTCGATTCCGACGCTCACAGGGTGAACGCCGCGCTTTGCGCATTCCGTTAGCCCCTGCATGACATGCAAAAACAGCGCGTCTGCGTCCCAGCACAGGTGCTCGTCCTTCATTCGCGCGTTGTTTTCAAAGCGATAGATTTCCTCGGTCGTCAGCTTTCCGTTGCTGATATAGCCGAGGATGTGCCTGCCGCTTGAGGCACCGATATCTACCGCAAGATAATAGGATCTTTCTGTCATGGTACTTATCCATGCCTTTTCTACCCATGGACAATCGCATCAAAAATCATTGACCGGCAAGCGGCCGGTCAATGATGATGGTGAACCCTGGGTTTATTCGGCTTCGAACTCATCTTTGCCTGCGCCGCAAACCGGGCAAACCCAATCTTCGGGGAGATCTTCCCACTTGGTGCCGGCCGCTACGCCGTTGTCCGGATCGCCCTCGGCTTCGTCATAAACGTATCCGCAAACGCTGCATGTGTACTTTTTCATTTCATTTTCCTCCGGTTTTCCCCCGCTGATGCGAGTATTCTCAATTGATTATTTTCGCCATTGCAATCGTTGCTTCCTCTTTTTACACCGGGAAATTTCACTACCGTTTGATAATCTCGATCGCCTTTTCCGGGCAGAGCTCATGGCAGCAGAAACAGGAGATACATCCCTTCTTGGGGATGAAGGCAATCTTGTCCGTAATCGTGATGATGTGCTTTGGGCAGCCTTCCATACATTTACCGCAGCCAACGCATTTCTCACGCATCACAATCGGCCGTGTGGAGGTTCTCCCCCATAACAGACGCCCGATACCGCCGCCCGAGCGCGTTTTCGTCTTATCGATATAGCTGTCCGGCAAACGAAACGGCGGCTCCGCGGGAACCAGCGCATCGCCGATGGTCTCCACGCCTTTGGGATCGACAAGCCCGCGCTTGCGCGCCAGCCGGATGGTACGCACCATATGCGGCGTGATGCTCATCAGCTGCGCGCCAACCTCATCGGCGGCATACGCGCTCCTTGACGCAAGAGTATACCCCATATGGCGCACGGTGCCGCCGCTTGGACCGTTGCCTTCCATGCAGTCCACCGCGTCCACCAGGTTCAGCTGCGGCTTGACCGTTTCGTGCAGATCCAGAATCATTTTGGTAAACGGCTCGATGGTTGCCTTCGTGCAGTGGTATTCCGCTTTCTTAATTCCCGGCACCGCTCCGAACATGTTTTTGACCGCTGCCGTCATCAGCATCAGCGCATGGGTCTTGAGCTTAGCGCAGTTGATCACATAATCGGCATCTAGTACCGGCGTTATCAACAGGAATCCGTTTTTCTTACGGCTGGAAGTATCGAAGTTCAGCGTCAGGATATCCGAAAGCGCGGAAAACCCGCAGGCATCGTAGGTCTTCCGCAGTGTGCGTTCATTATAAAGACCGCCGGAACTGTCGGCAAGAATCACCTCTTTGACACCCAATTCTCTCAGCCGCATGGCAACAGCCCGCAGAACCATGGGATGTGTCGTCGCGGCATCCGCCGGGTCTTTGGCCAGCAGCATGTTGGCCTTGAGCAACACCCGCGTATCGGGTGTCAGGTCCTGTTCAACGTTCAGCGCTTCAAAATGCTTGCAGACCGCCTGGTAGAGCGTATCCAAATCATAAGTCTCTGTTCTTTGCACGGAAACATAGTCCAAGTCTAACATCCATCCTTCCAAACACCGGCTAATTCAAACAGTATTCGGTACGGGGCAGGGGTTCCCCTGCCTTGTTGCAAGTGTGAAGACTTTACGGTATAATCATCATGTTTTTATGCTGCAATCATTCCGGAGGAAACCTCGTGAAAAAAGGAACCGTGTGGATCATCGGCGGCTCCAGCGGGCTTGGGCTTGCAACGGCGAAAGCGTTTGAAAAAGACGGCTGGCTTGTGGTGTCCGGCGCTCGTTCATTCGGCGAAACCGCCGCTGCCGACGGAATCCGCGAACTGCATCTGGATGTGACAGATGCGCAAAGCCGCGACGCGTTTGTGCAAAACGCGTTCGCAATCTCTCAGCACGTGGACGTGCTGGTCTATTGTGCAGCTATCCTGATTCTCTCTCCCTGCGAACTGACAACCCATGACGAGTATGCGCGTGTCATCCAGACGAACTTTATCGGGATGACGGCATTCGTGTCTGCGGTCCTGCCATCCATGCGCAAACAGCAAAGCGGAAAAATCGTGCTGTTCTCCTCGATCAACGGCTTGCTTGGCATCCCGTTCCAAAGCGCTTATGTGGCATCCAAGCACGCTGTAGAGGGTTATGCGGAATGCCTGGCGATGGAATGCTGGAGCATGGGCATTCAGGTATCGCTGGTCGAACCGGGTGACCACGCAGGCGGCAGCCAACGCACAAGGCTTTCTGCCTCTCTTGACGCTTCTTCGCCCTATGATGCGGCTTTTTCCTCAGCCGTAGCCAAGATCCAGGAAGACGAAGCCGAGGGGTTGCCCCCGCAGAAGCTTGCGCACGCTGTGCTACGCAACGCAAACCGAAAGCGGATGCGGTTTCGCGTCCGTGTCGCAAAGCTGGACCAAAAAGCTGCTGTTATTCTGCACGACACACTCCCCTCCAAGACCAATATGAGCATTCTGCGCAATTATTACGGAAAGAAGGGATGACCATCTTACCCGTTCACGACATCAAAAAGAACAGCGATCTGCTACGGTCTAACAAATCGCTGAAAAACCTGTATGATATCATCGCCAAATATGATGATACGGAAGCCGCGGTTTGGCTGGAGAATGGCGAAATTCAAAGCCTGACCTATTCGGACTATATCAAAATGACGAGAAATTACGCGGCATTTCTGCACGATGCAATCGAAGCGGAGCCGGACAGCTATGTCGTCATCTCCATGGATACCTGCAAGGAATGGTTCCCGGTTTTCTGGGGCGTCATTCAAGCCGGGTATAACGCGGTTTTGGTCGATGTAAACCAGACGGACGATATGGTTAACTACCAGATCCAGCAGTCCGGTGCCAAGGCGATCATCACCACAGTGCAGCGGCCGATGCTTGATCCGTCCGTTCGCTATATCGACGCCAATGCCGTGTTTCAGGCACCGGAGACGGATACGTTCACACCCGGCAAATGGGGCGACCATGCCGCGCTTTGCACCAGTGGCACCACGGGCACAAGTCGTATTTTTGAGTATAACGGCGAAGCGATTGTAGAGCAGGTGCTTTCATCGGAGCTGCTGTCCCATAGCCTGAAGCGCGCTGTCAGCAATAAAAACTTCCGTTCCTTTGCGTTTTTGCCATATCACCACGTGTTTGGCTTTATCGTCAACTTGATGTGGAGCTGCTTTCTTGGCTACTCCAACATCTACCCGGCAAACCGCACCCCGCAGGCGATACTGGAAACCGCGCAAAAGTGCCAGCCCCAGCTTTTTGTGACCGTGCCGCTGGTTGCCAACAACTTCTGCACAGGCCTGCAAAAGAAGCTTGCCAAGGAAAGCGTGATTAAGCGGGCTTTGTTCCATACGATGAAAGCGGTTAGCCTCGGTATACAGCGGATCGCGCCGGATTTTGGGCTGAAGGTCGCCGAAAAGGTCTTTTTCGGCAGCCTGACATCCAAGCTGCTGGGCTCCAGTATTTCCAGGATGATGCAGGAAATACTTGAGCCCAGCAGCTTGGATGTCAGGCTGCCGAAAAGGTCTTGTTAGGCAGCCTGCCATCCAAGCGGCTGGGCTGAAGTATTTCCTGCATCATCCTG
>Ga0116164_10000187_pt1 | contig 59908 bp, 63 predicted proteins | sample AD_UKC109_MetaG_FD_89888 | JGI IMG/M metagenome (GOLD analysis project Ga0116164, IMG submission 89888) | Active sludge microbial communities of municipal wastewater-treating anaerobic digesters from Hong Kong - AD_UKC109_MetaG | ecosystem: Engineered > Bioreactor > Anaerobic > Digestate... | reverse complement strand
GATGGTGAGCCATAGTGGTCACTCCTCTCGTATTAGTTGCTGTTTGCAAACAACAGGATACGGAGAAACCCTATGGCTCTTCAAGTTATTAGTAGTGTCGCATTTTGAGTGTTAATTCGGGTTGCAATAGTAGACATAGCCAGGAATTTATAGGTTAATTGTATTATTATACTACTTTTTGTGTTTGTTTGCAAGTAGTTACATTTATTTTACGCCTTGTCGCGGCAAGATGATGTGATTTTGCGCACAGCCGACACAACAGCGTGTTACGATGAAAACTATGCAGTGGCAAACAGCAATGGCGATACAAATCATCGCTAGTTCTATCTTGGCGCTTGTGACACGATGGTTTGCGCTCACTGAACGCAAGCTATTTTTTACCGTTGGGCTTGTTTCATACGCAGTAATTGCTGCTATGGGTTGCATATACTTGCTGCTGTTTGGCAATGGAATATCTGTACCGCATGCTCGTACCTGGCTGTACTTGGTCGGAGAAGGGGTATTGATACCCATCTCATGGCTACTCAACTACCGAGCGGTAGGGCTCTTTGGTGCCAGTAATGCACAACAGATTAGTGTAGTCACCTATATATCGACCGCGCTGCTGGGGTTTTGGCTGCTGCACGAACCATTTACGTGGACGTTTATGACTGGGAGTCTATTGATATTTGTCAGCATTATCACTGCACTGCGAATACAGCCAGATGCCACGCACCACCAACAAGTGAGCTGGCGGTACAAGGCAATACTGGTTGGAGGGATGGCGGTGAGTTTTGCGGTTGGTATCTACTGCGAGAAGCAAGCACTGATTGCAATCGGACCGTGGGACTATGCGCTATTCGGCTGGAGTATGCAGTGTCTTGGAGCGGTGATGCTTTGGTTACTTTTGGGTCGCGGCGAGCGGGTTCATGTCACGCCGAGGGGTCTGCAAAAGGCAGCAATCCTCGGAGTGCTGATGAGTCTGGCTGGCCTCTTGTTTATCTATGCGCTCAGCAAAGGAACGCTCAGTTCAACAGTGGTGGCGGCAAGTGCCAAGATTGGTCTAGTGACTGTTCTAGCCGCACTATTCTTGCGTGAAGATAACAATCTATATCTAAGAATATTCGCCACTGCCTGCTCGGTGACTGGATTGTGGATGCTACTTGGTTGACCCCAAGATTTCTGGCTAGACGGTCAGCTGTAGAGGGTTGTTGTATGGCGGAGAGAGAGGGATTCGAACCCTCGATACGGTTGCCCGTATACTGCATTTCGAGTGCAGCGCACTAGACCAACTATGCGACCTCTCCAACGAGCTCTATTGTATACCACCTCTGTTAATTACCAAAATTTATGCCAAATAGCCAAAAGGGCTATTACAGCCCCAAGTACGCGGCGGAATGGACTATCGCCCCAAAATACTTCAAAAAGTGCCCATATGAGGAGTGCTACAAACGATAGATATGAAAAAACAGAGTGTAAGGTATCGCTGGTAAGACGAGCCATTACAGATAGGCCCAGCCACAGCCACAGTTGAAAATTGGGCCATTGCCACATCACCACATTGCCTTTTTTGTCGTGTACGAACCACTTGAACAAGTTCTTCATAGCTTTAATATGGCATTATTCTCAAAAACATGCTACACTGACCTCTGTTAGTTTTTCTGAGCACCCGTAGCTCAGCTGGATAGAGCGTTGGCTTGCGGAGCCAAAGGTCGTAGGTTCGAATCCTGTCGGGTGTACCAAATAAAATAGCTCAGTGAAAGCTGGGCTATTTTATTTGGTTTCCTTCAGGGCGAGAACCGTACTTTTGCGGAGCAAAAGAGGTTCGGCGTAGCGAGCGACAGAAAAGAAAACATGCGAAACATTATTTTCTTTTCAAAGTGAGCGAAGGAGGGCAAAGCCCGCTATCCTGTCAACCCCAGATACTCGAAGCAGAACAAGAGCTTGGAAGTGATTTTGCATTTTACGAAGCAAGTGAGGATACTGCTGCGATTGACTTTGTGCCAGATGAAGATGATGATTTTTCGCCGATGCCGTTACCGCTGAGCACTGAAGATGTTGAGCACCTATTGGTACATATGCCTGATACATTTTTGAGTCGGCTAGTCACTAAAGCTGAATACTAGAGCGCAATTATTTAAGGCCTATTGCGTCATCCTATCGTTGAATGTATGTGTGATGTTGGCGTGAAAAATTTTACAAAACATTTGTTGGCTGTTTCACAGGATTTGACAAAAAGACGATATACAATTCTGCATAGTTAATCATTAAAGAGGTAAACTATGCGTAAATTTCATTTATACTTCGCCATCATCGCACTTGCTTCTCTTTTAGTTGGTGAGGCCATAACCCCTAACAGCCCAATATTTTGGCTCGCTGGTACCGATACAGCGGTCCAAGTTATTCGGGGAATCATGATTGGAATGCTCGGTGTCCAGCTCGTAACAACGCCACCGCGTCCAACAGTTCTTCGGGCAATAACACTTGTTGCCGCTGCCTTTGCACTGGCCTATGGTGTATATGCCTTTGGGGCAGCCAAATCACCAATTCTTGATGCGATTGTATTTATTCATGCCGGACTAGCACTGGCAATTACTGCACTGGAGCTTCAGCCAAAAACCCACCTTACTTTGGTGTCAGACGCCAAATAGCCTCCCGAGCTGTGATTTAATTTACAGATTGGTGGTCAGATACCAGGTAGTATGACCGTAGATAGGAGGGAGCATGGGACATACATTCTATCCAGTCGTTAAGGTTGAAGATGCGTTTTTAAACGAAGACCTAAGTGAAAATGAGCGCTAGTTAGGCGCTCATTTTGTTTGTCACTATTTAAGTAAGGTACTCCTAGTCTAGAAGGTGTACTTCTTACGCAGGTGCATGTGATAGCCGATGACACCAATACTAGTGACAACTACTACAGGAAGTATCATATCGCCAGGTCCGGTATTGGACAGTGCGCTAGCAGTATTGCTGACTGTTATAGTGGTGCTAGAGGTCTGCGGCGTAGTCGTCGTAGTGGTAGCGCCTGTGGTGGTATTAGCATTTTGACTATTTTGAGTGCTAATACCGGTTGTGGTAGAGCCAGCGGCAGAGGTCGAAGACGTGCTGCTACTATTGGTTGTTGAGCTCGTGCTATTGCTGGTCTGATTATTTTGGGCAGCCTTGTTGGCTGTTTGTTTGGCCTTATCGGCAGCGTTTGAGGCAGCTTGCTTCGCCTCGTTAGCAGCATTTTTGGTGGTAGTAGTAACTTTTTGCGCCTTTGGGGTGCGCCAAAAGAGGAGCCATAAAATGAGCCACACTATGCCGGCTAATACTAGTAGGGCAACCAATGCCCATATGATTCGTCCTATTATCGAAGACCGATTCTGTTCGTACATGAAGCCCTTTCCAAATACCTCTTACGCAAATCATTACCATTATAGCACAAAATGATAATATATGCAAGTCAAATAAGGGGCGATACAGAATACTAAAGGTGTAAGCGGCTCATAAGCTTTTCGATGATATCTGGCTGGTGGTCTTGCAGGGGTACAAACGCGCTCATATAGGTAACAATTTCGTCGGCTTGAGTAGGGTCAAGCAGAACTGCTAATGGAGGTGCAAAGCGCTTGAGGGGCATAAAGAGGGCCGAGGGCTGACCTTTGTGCTCGGTAGAGAAGCTACGATAATCGTGAAAAGAATAAAAGTGTCTGCCAATATAAATCCCCGCCGTATCAACCCCTATTTGTATGCGCTTGGGTTTGCGGCTGGCCAAAAAGGCGAGTCCCATTACTGCTGTCAGCACGGCGCTGGCCGAGAAAAAGTCTTTACCAGTGAGAATAAAAGTGATAATTGCCGTTACTATGGCGGCAAGGGTGAGGGCCCCGTACCAGGTAGAAGTGCGGACAGTTTGTTCAAACTCATCTGCCTCCCAGGCAAATTCAACCTCTTTGGGCTCGCTGGGCATTGATTGATTATCTGGCTGAGCCGTACCAGCAGTATTTACTACAGGTTGAGTAGATTCAGTTGGGCTTGGCTGTTGAGGGTCTGCCACTTGTGATGATTGCGGCGACACGACTACTCTTGGCTGAGTCTCTGGCTCCATAGAAGCTATTGTACCACTTGTGGTTATGGTGTCGAACTTTTTTGACGCACAAATGCATGCGCGCTGTTTCTGTCACTCATTCGTAGCTGACCCGCCGATGCGGGCATATCGTGGTCTTAGGGAGCGATATCGCTCAGCTCCCACTTCGCTCCTCTGTTCGTTCATCAGAAAGAACAAGCTTCTTTCTGATTTCATTCACTCCGCCGAACCTTTCGTTCGCTTGTGCTCACTCTGCACGTCCTCGGTCGTCTACTCCCTTAGCAAACATAAAACACCCATCTTTCGACAGGTGTTTTATGTTTGGCGGAGAGAGAGGGATGGTCGCTAACGCGACGCTTCGCCAACACCCTCTCCTCGGGTTCAAATTCCTCTAGCTTCAACAAGAAGCAACGAAAGCAACAGACAAAATATGGCTAAAAGTTGACCTAGATAACGAAGCAGAATTTGTAAGCCTAAAGGGGCTTATTACCTACGACGAATAGTTATATTGCTTGCGCTAATTTGACATAACGAACCAAATATGCTAGATTGAACATAGTTAATCTAAAAACAAAAAACACCATGAGCGAAACACTACCTTCACAGCAAAACGAGACTCAAGCTTGGGAACGAGAGCTACCCCTTCATCGTGAAGTAGCAGGCACACTTAAACCTGAAGAGACTCTTGCACTGATTGGCTCATTCACCCAATCAAGCCTTGAAGCGGAGAAGGAAGCAAACGAGGCTGGCGAAATAAGCGACTACGAATTCAGCATGAAGCAAACAACTCATGCGGCGGCGCTCGAACAGCTGTCTACGTTACAACTTGGTGAGGGTGACACAGTAAACGATGTTATTTATAGTCGCAAAAAGGAGCTTGAAGCCGCTCTAGGCGATATCGAGAGTGACTCAAGGCGCCATGCCGAGGCGCTAAAGCTAAGGGAGCAAATTGCGGGAGTAAAATTACTCGATAGCATGTATTTGAACGTAGTAGATAACGTCGATAGCCTCGCTACAGCTACTGGAGATGGTAACAAGCGTAATCCTCGAAATCGCGCAGTTGCAATCAATCAGCTGATCGAACAACACAATAAGCAAGTCTCTCCCGAGTTTGAAACCATCGCAGATAGCCCCGAAATGCGCGAGGCTCAGGAACGCATTAACGCCCGCTACGCAGAACAGACGAAGCAATCACGGCCAACCGAAACAGTCGATGACGCTCGTCAAAAAGTAGCCGAGGCTTTTGGCAATACCGGCGAAAAAGAACAACAGGCTCTTATCGGTGAAGTTGCTCAAGCCGCAAAAGGTGCGACTCGTATTTACACCGATATACCAAAAGATATAATGCTAAAGTCTAATTCTGGCGACTTTCGACCCATTGACGGCTTTAACTCATTTGGTGATGGCTTACCGCAAGAAAGCCGTAATGTCAGAGAAAAGTTAGAATATGGCGGCTCAGCCGAAGCTTTCCTGTTTGAGCCCGACACAACCACTCGCTACAAGACAGTTACAAAAACCATCGAAACTGGTGGACGCTTCAAGAAGAAGACTGAACAGGTTCAAGAACAAGTTCCTGATGGTGAGGTACCGACAATGGTCATGAACCTTGTAACAGGTCAACAAGAACCTGGTGTTAAGGTTGCGTATCAATTCAACGGCAATAATCGTCGAGATGGTGCTCAGACGGCATATTACGAAGGTCCCGAATACACTACGGAAAGCGGACGTGGCGGAAACCAATTATGGATAGAGGCGACCCTGCCAAAATCGGTAGCAGACAGATTAAAACAAGAAGTAACTAGTAACCCTGAAGTTGCTCATGAGTTTGCAAAAACGCTTGCACTGAACAATGGTATTACGGAGCAAGCGTGGAACAATGGCGTTCAGCCACCTTTCGATAAAGTTCCAAGCGACTGGACCATGGCAGTTGTTGACCTGCAAAAAGATACACAGTATGGTGATGTGCGACACAATGTAGTCAGTCGGCAGGCTGTAAAGACCCGATAATTATGTCTCAAAACCCCGAAACCCTTACTTACGACTACGACACCGACTCCAAACAAGCAGGCTGGGATTCTCCAGAACGTGTACAGAAATTAGTTGAATCACGAGTTACTGCTGGCTCAAAAGTGCTGGATATCGGTATTGGGACAGGGTTAGCCGTCAGTGGCTACGCCGACAAGGGTGCAACGGTCATCGGACTCGACCACGACCAAGCTATGCTCGATACTGCCCAAACAGTTGTTGGCGAACATGGCTCGCTCCGCCAGGCAGATATCAACAAAGAGTTGCCTATTGCCGACCTCGAAAATTCTGTCGATGTTGCTCAAGCGGTGGGTGTGCTTGAATTTGCTAAAGATTTGCCGAGTGTATTCGGTCAGGTCTACAGTACCCTCAAAGAAGATGGCATGTTTGCATTTACTTCAGAACTCATTGATGGCGTACAGACCACTGAACCAGAAACCCACTACGATGACATAGATGTAACGGTATACCGCCGCACTCCCTATGAGATGGCAGATTTACTTGAACAAGCTGGATTTCAGCTAGTACATGTAGAGAGTTACGACGGCTATGAACGTGGCGGCTCGGCTGTTCCTTACGGTATATTTTTGGCACAAAAATAGATAATTCCACTGCAAGCGGTGGGCAAACCCCGAAAAACCACCCCTTTTTCAGCTTCTAAAAAATCTCGGCGGGGGAAATCTCAAAAAAAGAAATCAAAAGGAGGTGGGTTTTTCGACTAGGCGGGGCGTCGCCCCGCCCGCCTTTCAAACTTTTGCGCTAAAATAGGTTCGAGCGCGGTTGTAGAATTGCGCCAGGAGTGAAACGCTCATCTCAATAGAGATGGGCGTTTTGCTTCTGGCGGAGAGAGAGGGATTCGAACCCTCGCAGGGACTCGCGCCCCTCTAACGATTTAGCAAACCGTCCCCTTCAGCCACTTGGGTACCTCTCCTCGTCGTGCCCTGAGCTTTTGCCTCGTTTTGGCTATTACCAAAGGCTTCGGCTTAAAACTATGGCACTCCTCTTAAAATTCTATTAAGTCGCCTATGGCTCCTTGGATTAGAATTTTGGTTGGCTGCAATATAGTGTAGCAGATTTGGCGGAGAGACAGGGATTCGAACCCTGGGTACCGTTGCCGGCACGACGGTTTTCAAGACCGTTACCTTCAACCACTCGGTCATCTCTCCACGTAGTATAAGCACTAGGTAGTCAGACAGGGGCCGTTACCTAACGCGCTATGATTCTTGTTTCATAGCGCTACCTTATCAAGCCACTTTGGGCTTGACTGGCGGCAACCACTCGGTCATCTCCATATCTTGCTATTTCTAGATAAGCTGTGAATGTGCAGGTGTCATTGCCAAGCAACAGAGGCGATTATAGCAGCCCTCAAGAGTTTCGGCTAGTCCGTCTGGGCAAATACCATGGCATCAATACGGGTTGCGCCCGCTTTCTTTAGTAGTCGTGCAGCTGCCTCTAGGGTCGCACCGGTGGTAAGGACATCGTCTATTAAGACAAGATGCTTACCGCGTATTTTTTGCGTCGAAACTATTCGGAAGGCGTCGCTCATGTGGGCTTGCCTGGCAGCGCGGCCAGAGCCAACTTGGTGGGCTTGATTGCGCCGCACCAATGCTTCGGCATACGGTACGCGGTAAGTACGAGCCAGTTGTTTGGCTATGACCGCGCTTTGGTCATAGCCACGCTGACGTACTCGAGAGGTGGCGGTTGGCACAGCAACAAATATACAATCGTTGGCAATGTATGGGTAATAATCATGCATTATTGCGGCGATTTCTGTTAATCCTGCACGAGCGCGCTCATATTTGGCTCGAGCCAGTATCTGTTTGGCGTGGTCGACATACGGTGTGCAGGCATAGACGTTTGAGAGGCTTGTCTTAGAGCGACAGTCCTGGCATGTGGCAAAGTCTCGGGTAGTTGAGCGACATCGATAGCAGCGCGAGGGTATCTTTGCTAGTGCGAGGCTACAACCCTGACAGAGTAGTCGGTTGTTTTCGCTGCCACAGCCAATACAACTATGTGGTGCGATGAAGCTAATCAAGCGCTCTAAAATGCTCATGTTGTTATTATTCCGTTGTAAATAAGTATCTCTTGGGTTGCGACTCTTTTGCGGAATAAGTTATACTGCCATTAACACAAAAAGGCAACTATTATATTTAAGCTCAAGACCAAATAAAGAAGAGCGGAGGGTAATAACTGTTATGGCGCGACGAAACCGCGATGATGATTTACTATTAGAAGAAGACGAACTTACCGCAGCCTTTTTGGGCGAGGGTGACGACATGGGTAGCCCGGTGGCTGAACAACAGTTACAAGGCGAGCCAGATGCAGCAGATGAATGGACAGACGAAGAGGCTGTATTGCCTGGACAGCTAGCAGTTGATGTCTATGAAACCAAAGAGAAGTTGGTTGTCAAGGCGCGTACTGCTGGGGTTAATAAGGGTGAACTTGATGTGAGTATTGCCGACAATACCCTTAGCATTCGTGGCACACTTTCGGCTGGTGCCGATGATCAGGTAGAAAACTACTTTGTGCAGGAATGTTACTGGGGCGAGTTTAGCCGAAGTATTGCACTGCCAGTACCCGTTAAAGAAGAAGACATCGAGGCTGTCCTTAAGGATGGCGTATTGACCGTAAGCTTTACCAAAGTCAAGCAAGACACTGTTAAGAAAATTCAAGTCGTTTAGACGAGTATTAATTCAAGCTTTAAGCCCCGCAGAAACTGTGCGGGGTTTTTTGTGTGGAACAACGGTATGATAGACTAGCTTTATGCAGCATAAAGAGGTAGAAGACTATATTTTAAGTCTGCCAAATGCTCGGCTAGAATACCCATTTGGCGAGAGCGTAGCAGTGTATAAAGTGCAAGACAAAATGTTTGCCCTGATTGCCGAAAACAAAACGCCAATAAACCTCAGTCTAAAATGTGACCCGGGCCTTGCAAAACTACTGCGCGAAAAATATGAAACAGTCATGCCAGGGTATCATCTTAATAAGAAACACTGGAACACAATTGTGCTCACCGGTCAGTTAGAGTGGCAGGAAGTCCAAGACCTGATTCGACACAGCTACCAACTGGTGTCGGCTTAATTGGGGCTTCTTAGCTGCTCTTCTAAGAGGTTTACCCCGTTAAACGAATTGTTTAGCGTTGACTTAAGTGATGGGCTAGAGGTACTAGTAAATAATGTCGAAAGACTTGTTTTATAGCTTGCCAATAACGTGAGCATAGTTTGCCGCCAGGCTGCATCATAGGTGCTGGTTGCCTGTGCGTTCTCTAGAAATGCATCTGTTTTTGAATCTTTTTTAAGCTCTAGCTGCTTTTTGTCAATTTTTATAGAAGCCTTTTCTGCGTATTGCAAAAGCTGCTGCTGGTTTGACCCAATGCTAAGCTGAACAGTAGCGGCAATATCTTTGGTTTTTTGACTACTTGCTTGACTGCTTGCAGTTTGAGCCACCCGAACAATTTCTTGCTGCTGCTGGGCAACACTAAGGAGCTGCTCAGTCGAAACGCCTTTTGGCGCCAAAAAACTTATGGCAATGGCCACAACGATTGCGAGCAAGGCCAACCCACTGCAAACCAAAAGGATGCGCTTGAGAAGGGCGTTACGGCCTAAGCTCGCCGACTTGGGCTGCTGAGCATTCAGAATGAACTCGTAAGGGTTATGACCAGTGGTAGAGGGGCTGGCAGCAATTGGTGGCACGGTAGCATACTCACCCTGCGAAGTGATAACAGGGTTGAAGGGCTGAGGGTTGGGTTGATACGGGAGTTGTCGGTCTGTTTGCCTAGGTTCCATACTACGCTTATGGTAGCAGAACAGGAGGCCATTTAACAGAACTGAGTTAGGCAAATGTACCCTTATGCTTGCGGTAAAGCCGGTACTACAGGATACTTAGAACAGATGGATGCCAAGGAAGACATACGTGCACGGTTAGCAATAGAAGATGTAATTGGCGAGTACGTACAGCTTAAGCGTGCCGGCAGAAGCTGGAAGGGCCTTAGCCCATTTACTCCCGAGAAAACTCCTAGCTTTGTGGTGAGCCCAGACAAGCAGATTTGGCATGATTTTTCTTCTGGCCGTGGAGGTGATATGTTTGCATTTGTCATGGAGATGGAGGGGCTCGATTTTCGTCAGACCCTAGAGCTACTAGCCCGACGGGCAGGTGTTGACCTGGACCAATACAAACAGTTTGGTGCGCAAAAAGGCCCGCAGGCTAAGCAAAAAACACGGCTTTATGAACTACTCGATTTAGCTGCTACTTTTTATCAGACTCAATTGGTCAAAAATAATGACGCTTTAACATACTTACGTACTACGCGAGCGTTTAGTAAGCAAACAATTGTTGGTTGGCGGCTAGGGTATTCGCCAAATAACGGCAGAGCTTTAGTGGATTTTTTGCTCGCCAAGGGATATGGCGAATCAGAACTTAAACTCGCCGGTGTAACGAGCCAGCATTACCGAGGTGGTTTGCAGGATATGTTTAGAGGCCGTATTCAAATACCACTTTGCGATGCGACCGGCAGGGTAGTTGGCTTTACTGCTCGTCTACTCGCCGATGATGCCAAAGCCCCTAAATATATCAATACTCCAAGTACGCCTCTCTACGACAAAAGTCGGCATGTCTTTGGTCTGCATTTTGCCAAAGACGCTATTCGCGCATCCAAATTTGTACTTTTGGCCGAGGGCAATCTTGATGTTATCAGTAGCCACCAGGCAGGCATCGCACAGGTGGTGGCCACTGCCGGCACTGCCCTCACAGAACCGCATCTTAAAACCCTCAGTCGCCTAACCGGTGATATACGACTCTGCTTTGATGCTGACAAGGCCGGTATTGCTGCCACTGAACGTGCAATTCCGATTGCACAGCGAGTGGGAGTAGCGCTGCAGGTAGTCACCATACCGAGCGGCAAAGACCCCGATGAGCTCATTCGTCAGGATGTCGAGCTCTGGAAAAAGACTATTGCTTCGCCGCAGTACGTTGTTGATTGGTTAATCGACCGGTATAAACAGGCGCTAGATCTGGAAACAGTCGCAGGCAAGCGTCAATTTAGCGATGTGGTGCTTGGGGTTGTTCGCCAATTGTCTGACGCAGTTGAGCAAGAGCATTACATTTCACAGCTGGCGGCCATGCTCCATGTGAGCGATGATGCATTGCGTACAAAACTACACCAACAACCTTCAGCCCCTGCTGCTGTACGCCGCGTAGTGCATAAACCGGCAGGATATGGCGAGTTATTCCCTGAGAAGCAGCGCACCGAAGAACATCTGCTTGCGCTCGCATTACTTGTGCCTAAATTACGTACCAATCTGTATGGCCTGACCGACGCAATGTTTGACGATTTGCGGAGTAGGGAAATCTTTCTTTTGTTGCAGAAGCAACCAGATTTCAACAATTCGCACGCTGCGGAGATGCAATCCTTGGCAGAATATGGTAAAATACTCGGGTTAGTCTATGAGACACTTTACCAAGATTTAGAACCACTTGAGCAGCAAAACGAAGCTACGAGATTGCGGACAAAACTGGTAGATATATACGTAAGAAACCAAAAACATGCCCTTGTAGCCGAACTACAAGATGCAGAACCGAAAAAAGCAGAAGAACTACTAGAACGTGCTCGCGAACTTGATGTGCTTCTGCGTAACAACCAGAGTTGACCATTACAGTTAAATGAGGAGTAATGTACAGTGCCAGCAAAGAACCCAGACCCATCAATAGATTTACACCAAGCTAAGTCAGAACTTATTGCCGATGCCAAAAAGACAGGTGCAATCGATGCCAAAACTATCTTTGCCAAGATAGCGGATACACCAGAAAATGTCGAGTTGCTTGATTCGCTGTATGCGGAACTTGCAGAGGCCGGTATTGAAGTAACCGTACCCGAGGAGCCAACGCCCACCGAACTTAGTGATGAATGGCTTATGGATGCCGAGCAAGAAGACGAAGAAATCGTTATCGAGGATCAGACCTATCTAGACGATATTGCTGATGATTCGGTACGTCTCTATTTACGCGAGATAGGCAAAATTCCTCTGCTTAATGCTGAGGAAGAACTAGAGTTGGCCCAACGAGTCGTCTCTGGCGACAAAGAGGCCAAAGACCAGATGGCCGAAGCCAACATGCGTTTAGTCGTGTCAATTGCCAAGCGATATGTTGGGCGCGGTCTTGATTTGCTTGACCTGATTCAAGAAGGTAATACTGGACTGCTGCGCGCAGTTGAAAAGTTTGACCCAGACAAGGGCTTTAAATTTAGTACCTATGCCACATGGTGGATTCGCCAGGCTATCACGAGGGCTATTGCTGACCAGGCACGCACGATTCGTATTCCTGTGCATATGGTCGAAACCATCAACAAGCTCCTTCGTACACAGCGTCGTTTAACCCAAGAGCTTAACAGGGAGCCAACCAACGACGAAATTGCCAAAGAAATGGAAATAGATGTGCTCAAAGTCGAGCACATTATGAAGATTAAACAAGATATTTCATCGCTTGATGCTTCAATTCGTGATGATGAAGAAGAATCGGTGCTGGCAGACTTTATTGAAGACGAAGATACCATTACTCCCGAGGAATCAGCAACAGGGCAACTGCTTAAAGAGCAGGTCAAAGACATGCTAGGCGCCTTGACCGAACGTGAGCAAAAAATTTTAAAGCTTCGTTTTGGGCTTGAAGATGGCAAACAACACACTCTCGAAGAGGTAGGACAAGAATTCAGAGTTACAAGGGAGCGCATTCGCCAAATCGAAGCCAAAGCGCTTGCTAAACTGCGCAAGCACAAAGACGCGCGCAAACTGCACGACTACATCAAATAGTCTATTTGCTTCAGCCTACGTTTTGGTATTTTTGTCGGCCGTACGGTATCGTATAATTGCACTAGACACATGAAAGAAAAAATATATCTTCCCACAGCACTTGAAACAATCCTGATACCAAGTAGCATTGTAACCCTCCTTATACTGGGTAATCTATCACTCATCAGACAAAAGATATTAGATAACCAAACGGGCACAGAGGCCGAGTCTTTCTTTACGTCTCTCACAGCGCATCTCGACACCGGCTTTGTTAATACTGCAGGCGTATTCTTGTTTTGGATGTTTGTGGGGGCCATAACATACGCAATTATTTCACTCTTGGTGGCCATTGTGCGGGCATATACATCGGAACTGCCAATGCGTCATATTTTTAGCACCACTCCCCAGTCACTCGCCCTTGAGAAAAAAGAACATACCATTCGAACGCTATTAAAATCTGCCGCTGGGGCCGCAGCGCTCGCATTGGTTGCTAGTTCGGGAAAGCTTATTCCTTGGATAAACGAAGAATTTAGGGCCATGATTACTGCGGGTGACTACCTTGCTGGCCTAACAAGTATAGCTGTTGGTGTAGTAGCGATTTTTGTATTCATTGTCTTGTTAAGACTGTTTGTACTCCGTACACGGCTGTACGATAACTAGGCATTTTGCACCTGAATTGATACAATCAGCACCATGAAACTACTTGGCATATCTGGCACAAACGGCAGTGGCAAGGACTTGGTAGGCCATATTTTGTCCTCTCAGCACAACTATATGTTTATATCGGTTTCGGATTTACTGCGTGACGAATGTCGGGCACGTGGTTTATTAGTCGAGCGTGAAAATCTGCGTTCAATCAGTGCCGAGTGGCGTCGCGTGGGCGGACTCGGAGTACTCATAGATAAAGCAGTGGCGAGCTACAATGCTTCAGCTGGCTCCTACGACGGGCTTGCTGTGTCGAGTCTACGCAATCCCGGGGAGGTGGACCGTGTGCACGAACTAGGCGGCAAGGTTGTCTGGGTTGATGCAGACCAACGTATTCGTTATGACAGAATCCAGGCCGCAAACAGAGGCAGGGGCGGAGAAGACAACAAAACGTTCGAACAGTTCCAGGCAGAAGAAGCAGCCGAAATGTCCACCAGTGGTGATAGTGCGACGCTCGACATGTCAGCCGTCCGCCAAAAAGTAGATAGTACGCTTGTCAACGAAAACTCACTTGAAGCTCTTGAGCAAGATATCAGCCAAAACCTTGTCTAAAGCTACCTTAGAGCACTATTTGACAGAGAGTACCGCAAGCAGTACAGTACGTGGCGGCAATGTAAACAAACAGAAGGGAATCAAACATGCGTCTTACATCACCGACTTTTCATGCCGCCCTAAAATATACCGGACAGCCAAGGGATGGCATCTATAGTTTTGAAGGCTTAGGTGGTGCTCGGTGGGTACATTTAAACGATATTGGTCCCAAAACATTTACCAAGGGAGAGATATACGGTACCTCCATATTCTCTAGCGGAGTAATTAAGGCGGTAGGGCCGCTTGCGACTGGTGAGGTCTTTGAAAACGCCAACCCAATTTTCTCTTCTCGAGACGCTAGGTAGGACAATATATGTTTTGGAGCCGAGAGCTAACAGGGGTATACTACCTCTATGGAAAAAGAGGCGGACCGCAAACGACTCGTCGTTATAGACGGTAAAAGCGTATTTTATCGAGGCTACTATGCTATGGGCAGTCTCGCTACCAAAGACGGCACGCCCACCGGCGGAGTGTTTGGATTCGCCACCATGGCACTTGAAGTCATTCGCAAGCTCGAGCCTGACTATGTGGCTGTGGCCTGGGATAAGCCAAAAACCAACATTCGCAAACGACTCGAAATGTATCCAGAGTACAAAGCCGGCCGCAAGCCAGCACCGCCGGACTTTTATGAACAAATTCCTGTATTACACGAGCTACTTGAGGCCTTTGGCTGGCCATTGTACGAAATGGATGACTATGAGGCCGATGATTTGATGGGTACGCTTGCAAAACAAGCGAGCAAACAAGAAATAGAGACTATGCTAGTGACCTCTGACCTCGATGCGCTTCAGGTAGTAGGCGACCTAACCAAGGTATATGTGCTCAAAAAGGGTCTACGCAATATAGAATTGTATTCACCAGCTAGTTTTCGTGCCAAGTATGGTCTGGAGGTGGATCAATTTTTGGACCTCAAGGCGCTCAAAGGTGACAGCTCCGATAATATCCCGGGAGTGCCAGGTATTGGCGAAAAAACGGCCATCCAGCTGCTGCAAGACTACAAAACCCTCGATGGCATTTACGAAAACCTCTGGCAGGTGAAAGAAAGTGTACGCAAAAAGCTCGAGGCTGGTAAAGACTCGGCCTATCTCAGCAAAAAACTCGGCGCTATTTGGTGTGACGCCCCACTGCCACTCGACTTAGAACGTCTCGACAGCCATGTTGGCGCGAATGCCGAGCGAATTGTTGCTATGCTAGAGAAGCTCGAGTTTCGCAGCCTGGCCAGGCAAATACCCCAGGTGCTTCATGTAGATTTATCCCAGCACGCCACCCCCCGAACTACCAGCAAAATTCCACGACTGCAAATGGTCCTAATCGACAATGAGGTAAAACTTAAAGAGGTTATTCTGCCATCCCAGACGGAAGTTGTTATTACGAGCCGAAACAGTGGTGTTGCCGGACGCGACCCAAGATACTTAGTAGTTGCCCCAAGTACCTCAACTGCTTACCTATTTGACCTCAGTAAGCTTGATAGCAAATCCATTCTTGCTCAATTGGCAACCACCCGCTTAGTTGGTTACGACATTAAAAACACTCTCAAAGTGCTGCTGGATTTGGGTATGCAGTCCCTGCCAGAGGTTGCGCACGATGTCTTAATCGGCTCGTTTACACTTAATAGCTTGCGTCGTGAATTGTCACTGACTGAATTGGCGCGCGACATTGGCTATGATGGTTCAGGTTTTGAAAACATCAGTGATGACGAATTTGTATTGCTGGCGGCAGATGTTTGTGCAGTTATACACGCACTGGCAGTTCAGCAGAGGGCAGAATTACAGACGTTACCTAGCCTGGATACACTAATTAAAAAGGTTGATTTGCCAGTAATTCCGGTGCTGGCGCGCATGGAATACGAAGGGATTTTACTTGACAGTGCGTATCTGGCAAGGTTTGCCGACACTGTTGCCGACAAAATATCTGACTTAGAGCAGGAAATATATGGTCATGCAGATGAGGAATTTAACATCGCCTCTCCAGCCCAGCTGGCAGTTATTTTGTTTGATAAGCTAGCATTGCCGACTCAGGGCATCAAAAAGGGCAAAACTGGCTATAGTACGGCAGCCAGCGAGCTCGACAAGCTCCGCGGTCAACATCCCATCATTGACCTCATCTCACAATACCGTGAGGTTACTAAGCTCAAAAACACCTATATCGATACGCTTCCTCAGCAAACCGATGGGCATGGACGTATCCATACCACCTTCAATCTGGCTACGGCTCAGACCGGGCGGTTGAGCAGTACTGACCCCAATCTTCAAAACATCCCGGTTCGCACCGAGCTAGGCAAGCATATTCGCACTGCCTTTGTTGCGGGCAAGGGTAATGTATTTGTGAGCGCCGATTACAGTCAGTTTGAGCTACGCTTGGCGGCCGCTATGAGTGGCGATGCCGATATGATAGCCATGTTTAACCGCGGTGCCGACATTCACCTCACAACTGCGGCAGAAGTCTATGGACGTAGCCCAGAAGATGTTACGAAGCAAATGCGCTCCAACGCCAAAACAATCAACTTTGGCGTGCTGTATGGCATGAGTCCACACGGCCTCGCGGCTGCAACCGGCATGACCTTTGGTCAGGCCAAAGAGTTTATTGACGAATACTTCCGGCTGCGCGCACCGCTGCTTGGGTACCTCGATGGCCTCAAAGAACAGGCAAAGCAGGATGGCTATGTCGAAACACTTCTTGGTCGTCGTCGTCCCATGCCCGATATTCGCTCAAGCAACTTCATTGTACGCAGCGCGGCTGAGCGTGCCGCCATGAATATGCCTATTCAAGGCACCGAGGCGGATTTAATGAAACTCGCCATGGTCGCGGCGGACAAAGAACTTGCGACTATTGATGGCGCTAGGCAACTACTCCAAATTCACGACTCTATTTTGGTAGAGTGCGCCGAGAGGGATGCAGAGCGAGTGGCAACCATTCTTAAAACAACCATGGAATCCATTTACCCAGACCTGCCGGTCAAACTTGATGTTGACACTTCTATTGGCCAAAATTGGGGCGATTTGTGATATGAAAGGCAAATCTCCCTCAGAACAAAACGGTATAGAGGCGCTGCGAGATACCGACGTATCGGTTCTGAGTGTAGGCATATCGACTGCGGGTGAGGCAGAAATGGCTATGGCTAGCATGAATCCAGAGAGGCATATTACCGCAACTACACTGGATGCAGACGGTGCAGAGACTATCGCCAATGTTGTTGCTAGTTCAGAATATGTTTCTCAGATTGAAATACGCATACAGGACGTTGTAGATTGTATGCAGCACTATGCTCCCGATTCATTTGATTTTGTGTACGCACGGCTCGTGCTGCACTATCTTTCGGAACAAGACCTCATGACTGCGCTCATCGGTATACACGCTATTCTTAAAGAAAAAGGAAGGCTATTTATTGTTGTGAGGTCAGACAAAAGTCCAGAGGCACAACAGTCAGATAACGAGGTAGACCCTATAACGAAACTGACGACATATATCAGTATGGTAGGGACTAAGGACACAAGATATTTTCACACGCCAGGAACGATTACCTCTGCCTTGCGTTCGGCTGGATTTGATATCACACACATAGACCAGTATGACGAAGACCTTTCTCCAAGTTTTGCTCGAGATGATGATATTTGGGTGCCCAATAATGTCATAGAAGTACTAGTAGCCAAGAAATAAGCCGATTGCAGTGGTATATGTCACAGCAGCGAGAGCGTTTTTGTGAGAAGCTAAAAACCTCATAACATAACCAGTTAGGAGGAAAATGTCAGTACAAAGAGCCTTACGACAAGCAATGATTATGCACCATGCAGCTGGGCTGCAAAGCCCGTTTCTTGGCGCCCACAGTAGCGGTGAACGTGACACTCGTATGCGTACAGAGACCGAATTAAAATCAACCCCCCTAGCAGAAGGAAGTCTGCGCGCCGATGTTGAATCAGCAGCTGTTAAGTTGCGTGCCGCCTTTCGCGGTATTTTTGTTGGTATTGACGACGGTCACCTATAGCTAGTCTTTAAAAGGATAGTAGTGACCAGTAACATCTGTAAGACTTTTAGCTTCCAGCAATTGAACATTGGCGATGCCGCCGAGTACGGCTGCTCCGTAGTGAACGTATCTGGCTCCCAAGCTTATCCAAGCTGACTGATAGTGCTTGAGTACCTTCAACTTTTCACCGCGCGGAGGTTGAGAGTCATGAAGTGATTGCATAGCTTCAAATTCCGCATTATTTAAGTGCAATGTATCTCTGACAATAGTGTTTTTATCGGTCGTATTATCTGCTAAGCCTCGCCTGATTGCCTGGATAATATCAATTCCCACCGCCTTATCTTGGTGTCGAAGCTCCTCATACTGTTTACCGGTTATGGCAGTTATGTAACACTGGTGTCTATACAAGCCAGATACCTTCATCAGAATACAGAATAGCTGTCTTTCGAGGCTTATTTCTGTTGTGGGCTCCTCGGCAAAAGTAGTCGTAAATGTTACGAGCCGATCATAATGTGCCCGTAGCTTAGCTGCGTTCATGTTTCCTTGAGCATCAAAGCGCTGCAGGTAGCCACTTTTATGAGTGGCAAAATTATTCATATAACTATTGCGATTGGAGTTGCTCTCGACTATTTCATTATGTAGCCATGTGTCGAACACCTCAGCCATGTACTCGGGGACTGTTGTGGGTGTCATAATGGGCTATTATATAACTAAAACATAAAATTGCAACTGATGCTATGATGCTTGTATATGTCCGAGCAACTATTTCAAGTGGGGGTAAAGGCGCTGGTGCGTGATGACCAAGGCAGAGTGCTCCTGGTACGGGAAACAACACACCAGAGCATCTACTGGGACATACCAGGTGGGCGCATGGAACCTGGTGAACAGCTCGAATCGGCACTTCTCAGAGAGCTAAGCGAGGAAGTCGGTGTGCAGTCTATTGCGGCTGCCTCCCAGCTAACAACCGTCTTATCGAACAAGCAAGTTCCTACCAATCATGGCAATGTAGCGCTACTGCTAGTGGTATACGAAGTAAAACTTAACGATGGTCAAAGAATATCCCCAGGTGAATTGGGCCTTGAGACAGCTTGGCAATCACCGACCGAAGCGGCCAAGCTTTTAGCCGACAAATATCCGGGTCAGTTTTGTGAGCAGGTGAGCGGACTTGTATGAGGGTAGCCTGGCAAAAGTATGGTGACTACCGCTCAAAAAAAGCCATTCAAAAATATGGTATCGACAACCATACGATGTACGAAAGTGTGCAATACACGCTCCGCAACGAAATACCTATCGCTGGTCGGCGTTGGCGCGGGCAGCCCAACATTGAATATCTTGGTCCTCTTGTCGAACGCACCAAACGAGACGCCGAACAGGCAGAAAAAACTGGCCAGCTAAGTGGTGCGAAAGCCTGGGCATGGCTGTACACACTAGTTGCGCAAGCCCCTCGCGCTGCTCTAGCGCAAGTACAAATGGACAAGCACCCCCATGGCTACAAAGCCCGGGGCGAGCGGCTGTATGAGTTGATTGATTTCAACGATGCATTTGTATCTACCGTTCTGGCGCTTCCTGAAAGCGAACTCCCAAAGTTTACCACCGAGGTCCGGCGATTAATTGACTGGTTTTGCAAGCGGGTTGGCGTGCACAGTTTTAGCGATGAGCAGTTTACGGCAATTGTGCATGGGCTCGAGCGAGAAATAGCCGTGTTTTTGGGAGCGCAAACTGAAGGCTTTAAAGCCCAAATGACCAACCGGGCGAGCGATGCAATGGGCATCGACATGATTCTTACCGACCCATTAACCCTCAAAACGGTTAATATTGACTGTAAAGCACCTTCGGCATATCGGCATCGTATTTATGATTTGCTGCGTGAGGGCAGACTAAGAGAAGAAGAGGTAACAGCAGCCGAAATGCTAGGATTTATTGGCGAATTAAACGGTCATGGCAATCAGCGAGTCAAGGTAGTGCTGTGGCGAATTGACCGTGACCGGTATGGTGAAATTACCAACTTTGCTTTTGCCGATACTACCGAGCTGGGTAAAACTGCTCGCACAATAATACAAACCTATGGCGAGGAGATAAGGGAGTAGATTATGCAAGAGCAACAGTTACAAAAACAGCTCATTAGGCAGCTTAAAATTATCAATTTTTGGATTACATTTTTTGGAACGATTGTGGTCGTTTCGCTGCTCATTGTTGGCATTTTGCTTTTTAAAATGATTAGCTTTGTGCGTTCTACCGAGCAAAAAATCACTGATTTTCAAGCCAAAACATCTCAGACTCTCAATGTGAAGGACGATATTTGTGGCAATAGTCTGCTAAAAGATTCGAGCTACTGCAAAACCCAGTAGCCGCTTATTTCTTCTTGTTATTTTGACCCCTTTGATTTCGCTCAGGGTTAACGAACTGGCTTACACTTTGTAGCTCAGGCGTATTGTCATTCGACCGCAGTAGAGAAGTCTCCCTGTGTGTTTTACTTCATTGCAGCCAGATTCATCTGTTATCTTTGCTTTGCTTTCACTTCATGAGCTCATTTCGAAGGCCGCAAAAGTGGCGCTCGCCTTATCTTTGGTGCCGGACAAACCCGGGGTCCCCATGAAGTCTGTTTCATGGGGTGGAGTGTACGCAAAAACCATACCCAACCTCCTCTGTGATTATTGAAGGTGATGTGGTGATAGTCCACATCGCTACTTGGTCAAGCCACTGACGAGCTTGACTGGCAAAGCTACAATGCATAAGGTGCCAGGGCAGGCATACGTACACTTTTACCCGTATTGTACTTTAGACTAACAATCATGCAGGGAGGTTGCAGAAATGCCAGTTAGACCACAGGGAGTTGACGTATATTGTAATGCATGCTACCTTGTGTATGAAAGGTAGCTTACAATGCATGCAAATGATAATCAATTTACACAATTACGCAAGGGACTTTTAGAATTCGCTATACTCAGCACCTTGGCTGGTGCACGACAATATGTTGCCGACATTATGAACCGCCTTACAGACACTCCGTTTGAAACGAGCGAAGGGACACTTTACCCACTACTGTCTCGGTTAAAGCGCGAAGAACTGGTCACTTATGACTGGGTAGAGAGCGACGTGGGGCCTCCACGGAAGTATTACCGCTTAACGCAAATTGGCGAGGCTAGATTGGCACAAATGGATGAATATTGGCACTATTTATACACAAATATTGAACAACTAGGAGGTAATGATGCAAAAGATAGTACACGTTAACTTGGGTGGCAGGCCCTATGTACTTAACGATGATGCCTATACAGTTCTAAGCAAATACTTAGAACAGACTACAAGAGCTTTAGTCACGAGTCCTGACCAAGCTGAAATCTTGCAAGACATCGAATCAGCCATTGCTACTAAGGCAACAGGGGAATCTGCCAAGGCAGTCCTGTCGAGGCGAGATATCGAAAAAGCAATTGCTGCCATTGGTCCTGTTGAAGCCGAAAGCGACAAGATAGCGACCGCGCATGACACAGCAGACGGTGACCGTGCGCCAGAACCCCGCCGTTTCTTTACGATTCCTTCGGAAGGCAAACTATTGGGAGTGTGTGCAGGGGTGGCGGCTTATTTGGGTATGGATATAACTTTAGTGCGTGTACTGTTTGTTTTACTGATTTTTGTTACCCAAGGCATGTGGATACTAGTGTATTTAGTGCTTGCGATTGCGGCGCCAGCAGCCAAGACGGCTAGCGAAATCGCCGAGGCCCATGGTCGGCCCGTTACTGCTCAAGAAATTATTGACCGAGTCCAGCGTGGCGTGCCCGAAGGCACAGCAGTGCGAACCGGAAGAGTACTAACACAAATTGGTAGAGTAGTGACCCGAATTACGGCTATAGTGGTAGGGCTTGCCGCAGGACTACTTTCGGCCTTTTGGGCATGGGTAATTTGGGCCATACTGCTCGGACAAACCACGCTAAAGGGTGCTCTTGCAGGGTTTGGCAGTGGTAAGCAACTCGCATTGGTTACGGCGCTCTACATTGCCTGTGTTATACCATTGGTTGGACTAATGCGGTTGCTCCAAAAGGTTTCGAGCTCAGTAACTGACAAGCGAGGCTGGCCAGTGCTTCCGGCTGGGGTATGGGCTTTTTGGGCAGTTATCACGGTCATGGTAATCGGGTTTATGGTTGCTTTTGCTGATTCGCTGCGTCAGTATGTCCGGACAAATGATGGCTATTTGCACGTGGGAACACACCAGATATGCATTGATGCTAACCAGTGTAGTGACGGCATCGTCGAAAAACAGTACCAATAGCCCCATGCTATATACACTACAAAAGTTGACTTTTTATTGTATTTATGCTAAGATTAACACATCATAGGCCACGCTTATGGTAGAGGTGCATATACAATCATGAAATATTTACGCTCAATACTGTTTATACTGTTCTGTGTATTTTTGATTTGGCTATTTGTCATGCTCATTCGCAGTGCGTTTCGGGGCAGCAATAACACAACCGTAGCGCCTACCCAAAGCTTGACCAACTATGCCCGAGATGACTCACAAGTTGAAATGTATGTTGACGGCCCCATTATCGTGAACCAAGAACACCAGGCGATGCGAATTATTGTTGACCGCACCCAAAGCCAAATTCAAATTTTGACTGGATATGATGGCCAAGTGACAAGCCAGCGTACCTACCCAAACACCGCCGATTCTTATGCAAATTTCTTAGCTTCGCTTGATACTGCCGGATTCCTAAAAGGGAGTACTAAAGAAAACACTACCCCAGAGCAAGGTAAATGCCCTCTCGGCAGTCGCTATATATTTACCCTGCACAACAGCAATGCGCTCATTGGCCGCAATTGGGCAACTTCGTGCGGGGGCGGGAGCTACGACGGCAAGCCCGGCCTGGCGCGGCAATTGTTTGTACGACAAGTACCAGAACGTGATTATTACGACCTCACGCAAACCCTTTCACTTCAATCGCTCTAACCGTACAATAGAGCTATGTCAGCCCCTCCTCGTGCAATTCTTTTTGACTTATATGGTGTTATTGGGCAAAACTCTTGGCAGGTGTTCAAGACCAAGCACTTTACCGAGAAGCCTGATGATTGGAAAAAGCTGCGAGCACTTGGTCTGCGCGTAGACAAAGGCGAGGTCAGCGATGCAGTTTTAGTGGATGCCATTGCATCTGCCACTGGGGAATCTGCCAAAACGGTGCGGTATCAGTTTGAACACACTATTGCTAATCAGCCACTACTAGATTTTATTGGTAGCCATCTTGTGGGTAGCTACAAAATTGGGCTACTCAGCAATGCCAGCCGAGATGTTGTAGGGGATATTCTTAGTCCGGAGCAACGACAATATTTTGAAGCAGTGGTAAGTTCGTTTCATGTTGGGCTTGCTAAGCCTGACCTCCGTATTTTTATGTATATTTGCGACAAAATGGGGGTGAGCCCAAACGATTGCTTGATGGTAGATGACCAGCCACAACACCTCAGAGCTGCCCAGGGACTAGGCATGCGTACTCTACAATACAAGTCAGCCAATCAGACTATTGAAGCGCTCCGTAAAGAACTGCGAGAAGCAGTATGAAAGCAATTATTTTTGATTGTTTTGGCGTGTTACTTGTTGATAAGCTTAAAATTTTACTGGATGAGATTCGACAACAAAACCCCAAAAAAGGGCGTGAGCTCACCGATATTTTGGTCGCTAATCACCGTGGGTTTCTTGATTCCAACCAAACATATGCTCTGCTTGCCGAGGGGATGGGCATAACTCCCGCAGTACTCAAAAAAACGCTCAAAGATGCTGAAGTTAAGAACCAAGCGTTGCTTAGCTATATTCTAGAGTTAAGACGAAACTACAAAATTGGTCTACTCAGCAATATTGGCAAACATAGCCTTCAAAAGCGGTTTACCTCCCATGAACTCAAACAGTATTTTGACGCAGTCGTAGTCTCGGGAGAAATTGGTCATGCCAAGCCCGACCCAGAAGCATACCAAATTGTAGCTGAACGGCTGGGGATGATACCCAGCGAGTGCCTCTTCACTGATGACCAAAAGTTTTTTTGTCAGGCAGCTGAAGCAGTTGGTATGAAAGCAATTGTGTTTCACGGCAATGCCCAGTTTATTGCCGAATTGACCAGGTATATTGGCAAATAGGTACTATTGACCGATTCTAAACACGAGGCGTTTCTCGGTATTGGCGACCTTTTGAAGAGCTGGCGCATTAAGACGGAGCGTATTAATGAGCCCGGCGCTTGGTGCTACTACAAGTAGTGTGCGCGCCTGCACGGTTATGCTTACCTTGGCATTGTAGTGGCGCTGTATGTAGGCTTTTAGCGCCTGGGCCTCTGGTGGTACGTCAAAGTCTCGGCGACTCAATATATCAAAAATGTTATCCATGTCTGTATAGTATAAAGAGTTAAGAGTTAAGAGTTAAGAGGAATTGTATGCCAGAGTTGCCAGAAGTAGAAACCGTCCGCCGCGGCTTGCAGGAATTGATTGTCGGCAAGAAGTTTGTCGGCGTGCAGGTCTATGAGTCGCCCAAAAGCTTTCCAAACACCATGAGCGATGCTCGGAAGTTCCTGATAAATGCGCAGGTGGTGACAGTACGGCGCCGTGCTAAGGTGCTACTGATTGATCTGAACAGTGACTATACGCTTGTAACGCATCTTAAAATGACCGGACAGCTGATATACGTGAGCCCGCAGCAGCGGTGGGGAGCGGGCCATCCTAATAATAGCTTTTTGCATGAGCTGCCCGATAAGTCTACTCGGGTGGAGTTCGTGTTTAGTGACGATTCGCATCTTTACTTTAACGATCAGCGCAAGTTTGGTTGGGTAAAATTAGTACCAACGGTTGAGGTAGAAAACATAGATTTTATGCGCCGTGTTGGGCCCGAGCCACTCGAGGATGCCTTTACCGCTCAGCAATTTATTCTACGCCTACACCGTCGCAGAAACACCACTATAAAAGCAGCGATTTTGGACCAAACAGTGCTGGCAGGCGTGGGTAATATCTACGCCGATGAATCGCTGTGGGGAGCCAAAATTCATCCTGCCACGCGCGTGCGGGATGTGTCAGATACGCAACTCACCAAGCTCTTAACTGAGATTAAATCGGTCATGATACTTAGTATTGAAAAAGGGGGCAGCACCGATAAGAACTATCGTGATGCCGAAGGCCGAAAAGGCAGCTATCTTAGCTTTGCACGGGTGTTTCGACGTGAGGGCAAAGCCTGTCCACGCTGTGGTAGCGTTATAGAAAAGCTTCGAGTAGCCGGCCGCGGCACACACATTTGTCCAGTGTGTCAAAAACTACCTGTTCACTAGAGTTTGCGGAGCAGACGGAGCACGGCCGGTACGTCTGGAAGCCGATAATTTGCTGTGGTCGAGCCTCGGCCAACCCGTATTGTCCAGGCGTCGGGGGGCGCAGCCGCAAACATATCTTCATCGGTGGTGTCATCACCAACAGCAAGTACAAAATCGTGGTCATGGATCAGCCATTCCTGGCTAACGCGTCCTTTATGAATCTCAGCAGGGTGTACCTCTAATATCTTCTTACCTTCTTTAACAGTCAGCCCATACTGCTTGGCGAGGGGCTTCAGGAGGCGTTTCAAAATTACCAAGTGTTTTTGGGCATAATAGGGAGAAGCGCTTCGGTAATGCCATACCGTTGCCCATTTTTTGCGTTCTACCATAGCACCGGGAGTTTGTTCGGCATAATAATCAAAAAGTGCACCCACTTCATCTTGCCAGCTCATGTCGCTGGTAGTGGTTTTGTACCAGTTTTTACCACCTTTACGACGGAATAGTGCCCCATGCTCGGCCGCAAGGGCAACAGGGAGGTCGCCCAGCCAATCGTGCAAATCATTTTTACTGCGGCCACTAATAATAACCACGTCATTTGCCGGGTCTTTGGTTAAACGGGTTAGTAGCATCTTAAGATGAGTAGTTGGTTTGGCGTCTTCTGGGCGTTTTACAATTGGTGACAAAGTACCGTCGTAGTCAAAAAGCAGTAATCGTTTTTTGGCCAAATGGTACTGCGCCAACAGTTTGTCTTGCTGTGGAATGCCAAACCTGGTTGTACGATGGATGCCGCTAGCCGGTCGGTTGCTGGCTAGTGCTTGCATAAAATTGTCTGCCCATCTTTCGGCGGTGAAATGGGAGAGGTGTCGCTGCATTGTTTTTAGTCGTCGTTTCAGGTCGTGCGGTCGAAGTGTCAGTGCTTTATAGAGGCCATCAACCATGGTGCGAGGTTTGCGTGGATTAACTAAAATCGCTTCTTTGAGCTCTTCGGCCGCTCCGGCTGTTTCGCTCAGCACAAGTATGCCGGCCGCCTCTTGTTGGCTGGCGATGTACTCTTTAGCATTCAGATTCATGCCATCACGGAGTGGGGTAATAAATCCAATGTCGGCACGTCCAAACAGCGCCGCAATTTGCTGGTAATTCATCGTAGTGTATTGGTAGTCTACCGGCGTCCACCGTGTGGTGCCAAACTCTTGGTTTATGTCTGCCACGAGCGATTCTACTTTTTCTTTGAGGGCTTTGTATTCGGGCACCTCTTCACGCGTGGGGTTACCAACCATTACCAGAACAACTTTTGTATGCAGCTCGGGGTGCTCCCTTAGAAGTGTGCGATAAGCAACGAGTCGCTCAACAAATCCCTTGGTCGGGTCAAGTCTGTCAAAAGCAATAATTACCTTTTTACCGCGATATTTCCAGAGTAATCGTGCTCGCTCAGCTTTTACAAACCTTAGCTTGATAGCACGAGAGAATTTTGTATAGTTGATACCAAGTGGAAACTCTGCCACTCTTACAACACGTTTAGTGAGGGCTATCTTGCTTTCCAGAACTGTACCAATGTGTAGCGATTTGGCAGTAGCCAAAAAATTATCTCGGTAACTTGGAGTGTGTACACCAATCAAGTCAGCTCCCATGAGCCCAAGCATAAGTCTACTGGCTTGCGGCAGGGTGTTCCATGTTCGTGATGCCGGAAACGGTATATGCAGGAAGAATCCAATTTTGTCAGTTGGGCGTTTTGCGCGTAACAATCGAGGAACAAGGAGTAGTTGGTAGTCGTGCACCCAGATAGTTGTGCCGGGCTTTGTCATGGCCAGCGTCTCATCGGCAAAGGCTCGATTAGCCTTCTCGTAGGCCGTCCAAGATGCCGTGGTAACAGCTGCCTTTACCGGAAGAGTATGAAACAGGGGCCATAGTATACGGTTACTATAGTAGTTGTAGTATTCATCGACTATTTTTTTTGATAGAAATACCGGGTGACAATCGTGCTTTTTGAGCTCCTTGACGATGGCTACTTTATCCTCAGTAGTGAGGTCTTCGTCAACAATACCTGGCCAACCTATCCAAACACTTTTACCCTTGGTAGTGACCGATGCCAGACCAGTCGCCAGACCGCCAATGCTATTAGAATATTCCAGTTCGCCATGAACCTTCTTGACGCTAATTGGCAGTCGGTTTGAAACTATTACAAGCTTTCCCATATCTGTACAAACACTGTACCATAGCGAAGCACAATACAGGTGTAACATTCCTTACACCTTCAGAATATGTTATCCAGAACACAAATATTGACAAACAATAAACTTTTTGTTATAATGTAATTATTGTCTAACAAAAACAAACATGTCCGAACAATCACCACTATCTAATCAATTACCACAGATCCACCCATTGCCCGAGCAATACCCAAAGACTGTGCAAGCACGGGTTCTTGAGCTGTTCGGCCTGGCTGAAGGGGACTTTGAGCCACAGGTTACCAAGTTTGTTGCTTCGCGAGTAGCAGAGCTGTCACAAGATAGCCCTGGAACCTCCATTGGTATGGGCTTTGAGAGGGAGGACGGCTTCATCGCTGCCGACCGACCAATGGTTTTGTCTAAGTTGCATTCAAGACCCTACAAAATGGATGACCCCAGCGCATATACAGCCTCTTTTAAGTGGCTGAAGCTGCAGTATAGCTTATTGAAACAGTCAAGAACAACGTACGATGATGAAAGGTTGCTCATCGATGCTGCACTGCGCGCGACACAGATAGGGCAAGTCGAATACTTCGGGTCATATACAGGGAATGAAACCAGACGGATGGTCGCAGTCGCTGATCTTATTGGTAAAGATATTCCGCCCAGTGAGTCGATTGCCGTATTTGGCAGTAGCGCAATGTGTAAGGAAAGAGCAGCGGTTGTCCATAATACGCTTAAAATTATCGGCGTTGATTCTAGCTTTATGGTTGGCAATCTGCACGTGGTATCACTAGATAAGCAGATGGTAGAAGACCAACCACACGCGTGGGTCGTAGTACGGCCTAAGACTGGGGGAGTGTACCAATATGACCCGACAAATCCGATACTTCACATAGATGCAGATGGCGAACCGACATGGGCTGATCCGAACGTGAAGCCACTCGATGCCAACTGGCATGAGGGCGTAGACGTAGGGCTCGAAGAATGGACGACAAACCCAGACGGCAGCAAGGTAGCTTCAGAAAAATACCAAGTCCATTATACATATTCGGTTAGCCCATTTTAGTCTGGAGTAAATACACCAGGGAACCTATCACATGAATTCTAATAATTTTTTCGAGGTACAATAGTAGTGTGGTAGTAACACTCGCGGGAGAGAATGATGTGGAGCGGCAGCGTGCGCTGCGCGACTATGTTGATACGTTTGTTGCCGAACACACCGATATGGGGTTAGAGCGTCTGGACGGTGAAGAAGCATCATATGAACGGATGGTCGAGGCGGTGCAGGGCCTGCCATTTTTGGCGAGCAAAAAACTTGTAGTGCTGCGAGCTCCTGGCAAAAATAAAGACTTTACCGAACAGTTTGAGGCATTTATCGAAGCAATAGCCGAGACGAATGATGTGCTTATTGTCGAACCAAAGCTAGACAAACGGCTTACCTACTATAAACAGTTAAAAAAACTGACCGAGTTTCGCGACTTTGCAGTGCTTGACGCCCATAACCTGGTGCGTTATGTAGGCGAATATACCCGTTCCCAGGGGGGCAACATCAGCCAGGCCGATGCGCGGCACCTGGTCGAGAGAGTCGGTGTGCACCAACTTCAGGTACAGCATGAGCTTGATAAACTCATTAATTACAGCCAGAACATTACGCGGGCAAGCATTGATTTGCTCACCGACCATGCGCCGCAAAGCAAAATATTTGAACTGCTCGATGCGGCCTTTGCTGGCAATATGGTTCGCACTACCCAACTGTATAAAGAACAGCGTGCGCAACAAGTTGAGCCCCAGCAGATTATCGCTATGCTAGCATGGCAACTACACATTTTGGCACTGGCCAAGACAGCTGGGAACCGCACAAGCGACGAAGCGGCTCGTGCAGCCAAAGTAAGTCCCTTTAGTATGCAGAAGTCGCTGCAGCTGGCGCGTCGGCTGAGCTACGAAAAGCTAGTGAGCCTGGTGCGTGAGCTGCGAGAACTTGATGCTCAGACTAAATCTGGCGCGTCGGCTGAAGAGGCAGTGCAGTTTTATTTATTGCAGTTGAGCCAGTAGTCTGAATGGGCTTGTCCAAATAAAGAGCCACCTCGAAAGGCGGCTCTTTGGTGGTAGAAGTGTGGCTACTACTTGGCTGTGGGCTTCTTAGCGGCAGTCTTTTTAGCAGTAGGTTTCTTGGTAACTGCCTTTTTGACTGAAGCTTTAGCAGGCTTTGTGGCTGCTTTTGGTTTGGCTGCTTTGCTAGAAACCGCAGAGACTCCAGCGGCTTTAGCGTTTCGGGCGGCCTGGGCTTTTTTGCGAGCAGCTTTGTTCTTGTGCATAACGCCCTTTTTTGCAGCACGGTCTAGTTCGCTCTGTACTTTACTTAGGGCTGTGCCAGCGTTTTTGTCTTTGGTGCTGAGCATTTTGCTAAGAGCCTTCACGGCAGTCTTGAGGCTACGCTTAGTTTTGCTGTTGCGAATAGCGGCCTTGTTGGCAACGCGTACACGCTTTTTGGCTGATTTGATAATAGGCATGTATACAATTCCTTTATAAGTGTTGTTAGTCTTGCTCGCACGTAACTATACCGTAGTTCGTATCTGTTGTAAAGAAGAGGCAATGCCCAACACCGTGAATTGTATATAAAATAACAACGACAGAAAGAATAAATGACTCGACAAGTCATACTGCTTGTGGTAGCATGCGAGTAGAAATCTAAACAAAAACGAAAAAATGGACCAAAACGCAAACGAACTTATAGATAAACTCAAGCACGCGCAAAACGTGCTTGTGACAGTGAGTAAAGACCCATCGGTCGACCAATTGGCATCGGCAATCGGGCTAACAGTTGCATTAAATAACCTTCATAAGCACGCAACAGCAGTGTTTAGCGGGAAAGTGCCCAGTACACTAGAATTCCTCAAGCCCGAGGAAACGCTCGAAAAAGACACCAACAGTTTGCGAGATTTTATTATTGCACTCGACAAGGCAAAAGCGGATAAACTGCGTTACAAAGTAGAAGATGATGTTGTCAGAATATTTATTACCCCTTATAAAACCTCAATTTCTGACCAAGACCTCGACTTTAGTAAAGGTGACTTTAATGTGGATTTAGTGGTTGCGCTTGGTGTACAGGCCCAGCAAGATTTAGACGAAGCTATACAGGCTCATGGACGTATTTTGCATGATGCAGCAGTGGCAAGTATTATGCTTGACGGTCAGGGTGAGTTAGGAACTATTAATATTAACGCAGCACACAACAGCTCATTATCTGAATACACTACGCAACTTATTGATGCGGTCGACAAAAAGGCTATTGATAGCCAAGCAGCAACAGCACTTTTGACCGGTATTGTTGCCGTGACAGAGCGTTTTAGCAACGATCGTACTTCACCACAGACGATGACTATCAGTGCCGAGCTGATGGCCGCTGGCGCAAATCAACAGCTCATTGCTAACGAGCTGTCAGCCCAAGAAGAACCTAAGCTGCAGGACATCCCCTCAGATGACGATACGTCCGCAGATGATACTGCTCAGTCAGACGAAACTGGCACCCTGGAAATCTCGCATTCAACTACCCCAGACACAGACGCCGACGAATCTGAAGCAGACGACGCGGCAGAAGACGTAGACCATCAAATAACCGTTGATGGCGACGGCAATTTGCGCACTCCAGACAGCGAAACAACATTACCCGAAATCGAAAAACGAGCCCCAGAGGATATTAATGAACCATCTCAGAATCATGCAAATAGTCGGGGCAGAGTAATTGAACCGCCGAGTCACGGAGGTACACTAACAGCCAACGCTCATACCGAGCCGCTTGATGTATCTACTGAAGAGCTATTACAGACCAGCCAGTCACCAACCGAACTTATGAGCCATACTCCCACGGTTACACCAGTGAACGATGAACAGCCGACATATAATCAGTCGCCTTTAGAAGTCGTGGACGCGGCCCCGCAAGTGGCAGCGTTTGAGCCCCCAGTAGTAGTGTCTTCAGAAGTCCCCCCGTCATTGCCTCCTCTAGAGCCATTTACCCCTGTTGACACTGCTTCAGCGCCTTTTCAGCCTGCAGCTTCCAACCTAACGGATACTCCTAACGGACAAGCTACTCTTGCTCAAATAGAAGCCTCTGTTGGCAGTGCCCATGTGGCCGAGCCAGTCGCTGCAGAAACCGAACCACAGGAAGTGGTTGGAGTTTCGCCCGAAGAGGCCCGAAAAGCTGTCGAGGCCGCACTACTTGCTGACAGCGAACATGCACCTCTAGAACCTGTCGCTTCACTCAATGCCCAGCCCTTAGGCGAAAGGTTGCACACCGACCAAGTATCAAGTACGGATTTGCCTACAGCCCAGGCGCCGTCTTCGTCATTTGTGCCGGCTCCTGGATTTAGCCAGCCAGCACCTGCGCAGCGAGTTGCATCACCCAGTGCGTTTCCGGGGGTAGTACCAAGCCAATCTGTGGTTGATGCTAACCCACCACCACCAGTTCCACCACCGATGATTCCACCGCTTCCCCAGTAAGCTACTCGCTCCTCATGTGAAAGGACAGTCCTCGCGCAAATGCGCGAGGACTGTCCTTTCACAGGTTGCTGCTCTCGACAATGCTGTACAATTGCATGATGATGCAAGACATACTACTTATCGATAAGCCGAAGAACTGGAAAACCCTTATAACAGACACAAAATCCCACGGTTTTTTCTTGTCGCGCCAGGCAAATGGAATACATTTGCGTGGGCTGCTCCTTTTCCCTACGAAAGGTGTCGTGTAATGCAGGGTATTTTGCTGATCGATAAGCCCAGGCAATGGACGAGTTTTGATGTGGTTAACTATGTGCGCAAAATGGTAGCAATGGCCGAGGGCAAAAAGCCCAAAAACATTAAAGTTGGCCACACTGGCACCCTCGACCCACTCGCTACAGGGCTGCTGGTTCTGCTGGTGGGTAAAGAATACACCCGTAAAGCTACCGTACTCAGCAAACACGACAAAACGTACGAGGTAGTGATGAGGTTGGGTCAAACCAGCACCACTGGCGATGAAGAGGGCGAAAAAACACCTGTCAGTACTCAGGTGCCTAGCTCTTTTGCGGTTGAGACTGCTGCGCAGGCATTTGTTGGTGCTATTTTGCAAACACCGCCCGTTTATAGCGCCATCAAGGTGAACGGTCAGCGTGCCTATGATTTAGCTCGACAGGGCAAGCCGGTTGAGCTGAACCCTCGCCCGGCGACTATCTACCAGCTAAACATTACTCAGTACGACTATCCACTGGTACATTTCACGACCAAAGTTAGCAGTGGGACCTACATCCGTAGCCTGGTAGAAGATATTGGGAATAAACTAACCACGGGTGCCTACATGGCCGACCTCCGGCGTACCACAGTAGGAGCCTACACTATCGATGCTGCTCAAGCCGTCGACACACTACAAACTGCCAAATCGCTCCAATTTTTGCCATAACCAATTTACTTTTGTCATGTTTGCGCTACTCTATTTGACATGAGTATGTTTGCCGAAAATGACCCGTTTAACAGCATTGTAGAAAATCTAGGGCTCGATTCTGAGTCACTCGGGTATGTGCATCGTCCCAAAGATGGGCAGATGATATTGATTGGCACGGCTGAAGGCGAAGAAATGCGCCAAGCATTACTCGAGGGTTACGCCGTGGCTAAAGCAGATTTACGGCTTACTGACCTGCAGCCAGGTACAGAGGAGTATGGCACAGCAATAGGTCGCGGCATGTTTGATGCAGTCTCAAATGAAGAAACAGCTCTGAGCTGGCAGAGTGAATTATGTGTTTTTGGTAACGGTGCTATTACCAAGCTAGATGACGATAAGCGTGAACCATTCCAGCTTGATGAATCATTGTCGTTATTTGGCACGATTCATGGGGTAATGAATGGGCAATTCTTTAATCGACACCCGTCTGGTAGATACGCTCTTTCTATTGGAGGGCTGCTGGTATTAAGCAGTGTAGTGGTGTGTGAAAACAGTGGCTACGGTCAGGTAGATACCCAATTTGAGTTCGCAGAGGTCCCCATTCACATACCGCAACTCCACTTTGGTGCCGTCTATTAAATAATATTGACAAAACAACCTATAAATGCTAGAATAAGATAAGAGTAACAAGGAGTATTAAAGAGTATTAAAGAGTATTAAAGAGTATATACTTTACCTACATAAGGAGAGACAAAACCCATGTCACCATCACCAGAGATTCAACCACACACACAATCATCAGAAATTATACGACTGCAACAGGCATGCCACACTGCTGCTGTAGAGTCATTTGTAGGCAAGCTTAATCTGCCAGTCGACACTGACCCAGCTGTCCTTCAGGCAGAAATTACCCTTGCAGAAGCAGCTCGTGAGGCTACACAAGAAACGGGAACTCAGCTGAGCCTCAGACAGGAAGCTCTTATTCACCTAGGACGAACGATGTCAGCTATGGACAAGGTAATCGGCAGAGGGCTAATAGCAACCCCCGAGGAGGCTGAAGTGGTTACTGACGCTCTCGTTTGGACTGATATTAATCCGTCTTCGGCGCTCAAGTACCTCAGCAAGCAGGTGGGGCGCATGGAACGTGTTCTCTCGCCGGGCGAGCTCGCAGGCGCACTCACGCTCCTTGAGGATTGTCCTGATGCAAGTATCTCAGCACTGGCCCGTGCGGCTGATATGGTTGGGGTAGCGCTTGAGCCAGAGATGGGCACGGATGAGGCCAATCGAGTCTTTGACGTTGTTGAGTCATTTACGGGCGAGGTAGCATACCGTGAGGTAGTAGATTCACGCGATGGCCCAATAATTAAGACAAGCTTTAGAGAAGTAGGACGTGTAGTAGTGCCAAGGCCAGTATCAGAGGGGCAAGTTGTGCCTCTTGGTGCGGATGCTCCTACATCACCACAAGAGTACATCTTTGACTATGCAGTGATGAGTGGTGACACGTCAGTGCTTGGCGAAGCAGAGCTGGGAGACGAGCCTCGTTTGTAGGTAGTATCTTTCATCATGACTAGTCAGCCCGACCGCTTTTCCACCGAGAATCCCTTTCTTCGTAGTGGGCTGCAGCCTAGTGTCATTGGTGCGGTATTAGAAGCAGGTGGCCCCGACGCAGTGCGTACGCTCCTGAAGGGCGTCGGAAGGGTAGTAGCCAGGTCGTTACACCCTGACATGCAGCCATCGGCGGCAGTGAGTGGTGAGCTCGATGCACTCACTCAGGCACACACAGCTATTTTGGGCAAAGATGACGACGCTGTTGGCATTCTTGCCAGCGCATACACCGTCAGTCGTCGATCACGGTCTACGGCTCGGTCGCAAAAGAACAAAGAACCTTCGGCAACCGAAACTGTCACACGCGAGTATATCCGCACCGGTTCACTAGTGAGAAGCCTGGCGGATATGTTTATTGATGAGGCGATACATACGCCCGGTGTCGAAGACAAACGCCTACTGATAGCCTCGTTGTATGCGGGGGAAAAGCAGCTTGGGAAAAGCAACTGGGGCAACTACTATGAGGTGAGTCCAGCCATAGAAGGTATTGCCTACAAAAAGCTGCGACCCACTAAAATCACGCAGCTTCGCAGTAAGGGGCTCTCTAATACCGAGCAGGCACGACAAAGAAACGAGCATCTCGATGCTATATCGGCCGATTTTTGCGGCAAGGTTGCGGAGGTAATAGCTGCCGAGCCGTATGAGCATAGCGCACTCCAGGCACTCTTTACTACAGCAGACACCGTACGAGAGACAAATGACAATCCCCAGAAAGACCGAGTCGTCGTTTGGAACCAAAGAGGCGAATATGGTTTCTATAAGTCGGGTGAGCATATTGGTACTGTCTCTCGGCTCGATTTGATGGAAAGTCCATTACTGGAAGACGGCTGGTTTATATTTAATGACAATGAACGCAAGGCGAGTAAGGGGGTGGGGCCACGGTTCACTATCAGTAATATTGCCTATTTGAGCGATGGTGCCGAAGGTGAAGTCGAGGACTACGCACGTATCATCGGGACTGCAAACAAAGAGTTTGCAAACCAAGAGCTCGACCGGCAGGGTATTGCTGTCGGTATGGATAAGCACCTGCCTACCAGTGCCGCGAGTCGCAGTGATTTGCCAGTTTATGACATTCCCATCACAAGTCTTGCACGGCTTGAGGGCAGCTACCGCCCAACTGTCAACGCGGAAGATTACTTGCTCGTGGCGAGCTCCCAGAAAACGATACAGCTTCTCGGTAAAATACTGTTCAGTACACGCTACTAAGTTGACAAAATTGCAATTATTTGCTACAATGTGTTAAATTTATTTCTAATAACTCAAGGAATTGAAATCAAAATGGCCCAGCCTGAAGTCACCCAAATACCAGAACTGTTACCTGACGCACTTGCTAGTGACGCAGCAGCCACGGCTCTCGTCAACATCATGCGGAGCGGTGGGCTCCCGCTGCCAACTGATAGCTAAGGCGACGTCCAGACGCTCAAAGTAGCTGTCTTGCAGGATAGCCTGTGTGGTCAGGCCCGCGAGACTCTGAGTGGTTTTCGTGACGAGGCTGACCAAGATGGGTTTGCGGTCTTTGAAGGTGTCCTTGCAAAAGCACTGACTGAGGAGCGTGAAGGGAGTCGTGAAAGGACAGTGGCTACTTTACTCGAGGCTATTAGCGTTCTTGAGACAGATGCTGACAATACTGACTTCGCACTAGATGAGCAAGACAGAGCAGCGAAGCTTGCAGAGCAGAAAAGCCATTCTCTCTAACACGGGACGTATGAAGTACCTTCTACGCTAATGACTACCGAGTACAATGGTCGTGTGCGTGAGGGCAAGGGTAACGACCTACTTATAGATTGTCTCGAAAAGACTGCCGAGGGCTTTGGTCCGGATACCGACAAAGCCTAAGATTCACTTATTCGGACATTGCCTGATAAGCTCATTCTGAATATTGGCAAGAATAGGACCAGCATTGAAGCTGTAGGTGTCCCGAGGCAATCGCTTACCCGGCTCCATCCGCGAAAGTAAAGTGACCTTGCGTTAGGGGTCGTACTCTGATATACTACAGCGTAACGCCATCAGAAATCTCTAAGTTTTGGAACAGAAAGGTTATACATAACGCATGATTTCAGCCGAGAAGAAGACGAAAATAGTAAAGGATTTGCAGGCGAGCAAGACCGATACCGGTAGCTCTGCAGTGCAGGTTGGCATTTTTACCGAACGTATCAAAGAGCTCACCGAGCACCTCAAGCAGAATAAGAAGGACTTTGCAGCTCGCCGTGGGCTGCTGCAGCTGGTCGGTAAGCGCAAGCGCCTCTTGCAGTACATTGCCGATAAAGACGGTCAGGCGTATTTAGACCTTATCAAAAAACTCGGCATTCGCCGCTAGGGTTTAACCCTAGTTCACGCACATTTCGTTGTTGACGACTCCAGTCCTCGCTCACTGTATGTAGCATACTGCTCACTCCGGGCTTCATCGTCACCTAGAAATGTACGAGAACTAGGGCCAAACCGGCATTTTGACCTAGACAGTGAGATGTAACCCTTTGAGGGTAGATTTCATCATCTAGAATCAAAATTCTAGCTACATTAACTATTGGTGGGTAATAAAGAGCAGGTTTCCACTGTGTATACAACAGAGGTGGATGCTTGAACCTTGTTACCCATACAAAAGGAGGCCACTATGAGCCAAACTACTAAAACTATTAACCCTTACGGCAAGGATTTGATTGTCGTCGAAACTGAGTTTTGTGGGCGAACACTATCGCTCGAGGTCAACCGCGTTGGGTTTCGTACCACCGCTAGTGTGCTGGTCCGCTATGGCGATACTGTGGTGCTGGGCACGGCTATGCTCGGCAAGCCTGTGAAGGGTATGGATTATTTTCCGCTCAGCATTGATTACGAAGAGAAATTTTACGCCGCGGGCAAGATCAGTGGCAGTCGATTTATCAAGCGCGAAGGTCGCCCAAGTGACGATGCTATTTTGATTGGCCGCCTCATCGATCGTCCTATCCGTCCACTCTGGCCAAAGGGCTACCGCAATGAAGTGCAAGGGGTTGCCAGCGTACTGAGCATGGACCCAGCTTTTCGCCCCGACATGGTAGCGATGATTGCTATGAGCACAGCACTGATGCTCACCGGCGGGCCATTTGATGGACCAGTTGCAGGCGTGCGTGTTGGTATGAGCGACAATGGTGAGTGCAAGGCGTTTATGAGCGCCGAGGAGCTCGACGCTAGCAAACTCGACCTCGTGGTAGCTGGCCGCGAAACCGGCATCATGATGGTAGAAGCTGGTGCCAATGAAGCTACCGAAGAAGAAGTAGTGGCTGCACTACGCTTTGCCGAGGAAGCAATCAAGCCTGCTCTAGAGCTGCAAAAAGAGCTCGTTGCCAAAGTTGGCGTTGAAGCCAAAGAGTACGAGCTAATTTTGCCCGACGAAGCCATTCAGACAGAGGTAGACGGATGGGTCAGTAACAAGATTGGCGCCGCACTGCGCGTGCCATATCCAGAGCGCAATGAGATGATTGGCGTATTGCGCGAGCAGATGCGAACGGAGTTTAGCGAAAAGCTGGGCGAAGACGCCTTTAACGAAAACTTTACCGAATATGACGAGGCGTTTACTATGGCGCTGCACAAAGATGTGCGTAAAGGAATTGTCGAGGAAGGCGTGCGCCCAGATGGTCGCAAGCTGACCGAGATTCGTCCACTGAGCAGCGAAGTCGGCTTTTTGCCACGAGCACATGGTTCAAGCTTGTTTACGCGTGGGGTAACGCAAGGTATGAACATCGTCACTCTCGCACCCCTCAGCTATGCGCAGCTGGTTGATACTATGGAGCGTAACACTGAGCGCCGCTATATGCACCACTACAACGCTCCAGGCTACACTGTTGGTGAAGTTCGACGACTCGGCAGCCCTGGCCGCCGCGAAATCGGCCACGGCTATTTGGCAGAACGTGCCCTAACGGCAGTGCTGCCAAATGAAGCTGATTTCCCTTACACCATTCGCAGCGTAACTGAGATTATGAGTCAAAACGGCTCAACTAGCATGGCGGCAACCTGTAGTAGCTGTTTAGCACTTATGGACGCTGGCGTGCCACTCAAGGCGCCTGTGAGCGGTATAGCTATGGGGCTCATGGTAGACGGTGACGACACGTACATCCTTAGCGATATTGCTGACGCCGAAGATTTTGCTGGCGATATGGACTTTAAGGTGGCTGGTACCGATAGTGGTATTACGGCGCTGCAGATGGACATGAAGGTGCATGGCCTGCCAGTAGACGTGCTCGCCAAGGCGCTTGAGCAGGGCAAAGAAGGCCGAGCGCATATATTGCGCCACATGATTGAAACCATGCCAGCCCCACGTGAAGAAATGAGCCCGTACGCTCCACGTGTCGAATCGATTCAAATCAACCCCGACAAGATTCGCGAAATTATTGGTAAGGGTGGTGAAATGATTCAAAAAATCACCGGCGAGACTGGGACCGAGATTGATATTAAAGATGACGGTACGGTTATGATTGCTAGCCCAGACGGCGCAGCCATTCAGAAAGCAAAAGACTGGATTGCGAGCATTGTTGAGGAACCAGAAGTTGGCAAGATATATGTCGACAAACCAGTGGTGTCGGTGCTCGATTTTGGTGCCTTTGTGCAGATTTTACCTGGCAAAGACGGGCTAGTGCATGTAAGCGAAATGAGTGAAGAGCGTGTCAAGTCGCCAAGCGATGTGGTGAAGGAAGGTGACCTTGTAACGGTAAAACTCGTTGCTATCGATGACCGTGGACGCTTACAGCTTTCTATGAAAGCCGGCAAACGAGAACTCGAGAAGAAGTAATTGAACATTCAGCTTTGACCATTGAGCATTAATTGATCATTTTTCAGGTAGCACATGGAAGAAAATGTCACTAAAGCACAGCAACTACAAGAGAAATTGGTTTTGTTTGCTGCGTCTACGATAAAGTGCGTGAGTACAGCTAGCATACCTCGTTCCATGATTGACCAGGCTACACGTTCTGTTGCTAGTGTCGGAGCGAATTACTGTAAGGCAATTAATGCAAGTTCAAAACTTGATTTTAGGAACAAAATCTACATCGCTAAAAAGGAAACAGCTGAAACAAAATATTGCTTTCAGCTCATCGAACAACTTCAGCCAGGAACTATCGGATTACAGCTCAAAGAAGAGTGTCAATCTATCCCTATGATTCTGCAGAAGACAGTCAACAAGCTCAATGATAAACGATAAAGTAAGGCTCAATGATTAATGCTCAACGATAAAATCATCGACAACAGAAAACGACTTGACCAGTTAAAGTCAGAGATTGAGGCCTCTGGCATCACGCCAGGACTTGCTTCTCAGGCGACGCAATTGGTGTTTGGTGACGGTAATCCAAACGCTGAAGTGCTTTTCATTGGTGAGGCACCAGGTAAGCAAGAAGATTTGCAAGGGAAGCCATTTGTAGGGGCGAGCGGTAGATTCCTGGATGAGATGTTGGAGAGTATCGGCTTGAAGCGCCAGGACATTTATATTACAAACATTGTGAAGTACCGACCACCAAACAACCGCGATCCACTGCCTGAGGAAAAGAGAGCCTTTCTACCGTATCTACAAGAACAACTAGAGATTATTCAACCTAAAATAATTGTGACACTTGGGCGGCATAGTGGTGGCTGTTTTGTGCCCGACCTACATATTAGCAAAGATCACGGTAAGCCAAAGCGGCTAAAGCTCCAGTTCCATGATGACAAAACCAATAATTTTGCCGTCGTGGTACTGCCGCTCTATCATCCGGCAGCGGCATTATATAACGGGGGTATGCGTCAAATGCTATTGGACGATTTCAGCCAAATTCCAGCAATACTAAAGAAAATTAAGGATACTGTAAGTAAATAACAACAGTCATTTCGACCGAAGCGAAGGAATCTCTTAAAAAGTAATAAGATTGCTCGACCCGAAACGACACCGACATAGAAAAGGAGAAAAACTATGGATAACAACAGAGATAAGAATCAACAGACAAGAGACAGGCGACCACGCAGTGGCCAGCGAAGTGAAGGTAACAGAGGAAGAAACCAATCCCGCGGTAAAAACAATGGTAATGCTCGCCAGAACAACGGCATCCAGAATCAAAACGCTGACAAAAAACCTACCGTGAGTCGCGGTGCGGCCGTGCGTGCCCAAAAGCGTACCCAAATGGATGCGCAGCGTGTGGCTAATCAATGGATGCCAGCACAAGTCGACGAGAAGCGACGGGCCAACTTTATCGACGATTCACCCCGGCTGAAGATTATTGGCCTAGGCGGCATGGACGGCGGTGGTAGCAAAAACATGATGCTTGTTGAATACATAAATGATGCAGTTATTATTGACTGTGGCAACGATTTGAGTGTTGACCTACCAGGCATTAACTATGGGGTGGCAGACACGGCTTATCTAGAACAGATTCGCCATAAGTTGCGTGCCTATGTTATTACCCACGGACACCTTGACCACATTGGTGGCTTGCCACATATTGTGCCGCAGTTCCCAGCACCGATATACGGTTCAAAGTTCACGATTGGCCGTGTTGAAGAGATTTTTGAAAACTTTGGGCTGCCTATGCCCGAAGGGTTTGAACTACAGACGGTTATGATGAACGAGGACACTCACGAACGGCTAAAGGTCGGTGAGTTTTATGTCGAACTTGTCCGTGTTACGCACTCTATTCCTGGCAGCACCTGTGTAATTATTGACACGCCAGTTGGTCGTATTATTAACACCGGGGACTTCCGGTTTGACCCCAACCCGCTTGACCATGAACGAACCGATATGGAGCGTCTTAAACAGCTCGGCGATGAGGGTGTTTTGGCACTGCTTAGCGAGAGCACAACCGTAGAACGTGCTGGTCGGACGCCGTCTGAGAGTACTATCGAACAGAGCTTTGTTGACATTATGAACCAAGCGCCGGGACGAATATTTGTTGGGGTGTTTAGTACAAACATGAACCGTATCCAGATGATTGTAAATGCCGCCGTACACCACGGCCGCAAGGTCGCCATTGATGGCCGCAGCATGGTCAGTACGCTTGAAATGGCAGTGCGCCATGGATTTATGAAGATTCCAAAAGGCACTTTTATTCCAATCGCAACAGTAGGTGCACAGACCGATGATAAGGTGGTGGTGATCTGTACGGGTAGCCAGGGTGAGCCAAGCAGCGCTTTGCAGCGTATGGCTAACGGTGAACATCGTCATGTTAAGCTCAAAGAACAAGACACCGTGATTCTAAGTTCAACCCCAATTCCCGAGAGCGGCAACGATGCGCTCATTGGTCAGATGGTTGATGATTTGGTGCGCAAGAACGTACATGTGTTCGAGCATCGTAACCATGAACTAGACAAGGTAGGACCTTTGCACGTTTCTGGTCACGCGAGCCAAGATGAATATGCCGAGATGATTCAGATGACTAAGCCAAAATTTTTCATCCCAATCTATGGTGCCTACCGCGTGAAGCAACGACACATTGAACTAGCGATTGAGCAGGGAATTCCTCGCCGGAACACGGTTAATGCGGTCAATGGTGAAGTAATTGCTCTCACCTCCGATAGCATGGAAGTGATTGGCGAAATACCCAACGGCACGATACTTGTCGACCAAACTGGTGCGATTGTGAACAACGTTGTGGTCAAAGACCGCGTCTTGTTGGCCGAAGAGGGTCTGGTTGCCGTAGTGCTTACTATAGACAAGAAATCGGGCAATCTTATGACGAGTCCCGATATTATTAGCCGTGGGTTTATTTACATGCGCGAGCAAGAAGAAATCATCAACGGACTCCGTAACGAGGTGCGCCGAGCAGTCCAACAACGTTACAAGCGCATAGACCTCGATCGTTTTAAGGCTGAGCTTAAAGACCACGTTACGCACTACTTGTTTGAGCAAACGGGCCGTAGCCCAATTGTCATTCCGGTGGTCAACATTGTTGGTGGAAAATCAGAGACAGCAAATCCAAAGCAGGCTGCCAAACCCGAACCACCACAAAAAACACCCGAGCAAGTTGCTGCCGAGCAGCAGGCACGATTCCAGGAAATGCGTGAGCGACTGCTTAACCAAGACCCACGAGTTGACTAAAGCACTTTGTTGACAAACACAAGCGGTAATCGTACGATGTACTCAAACAGCTAAATAAGGAGTAGATATGGATTACGACTATCCGGGCGCAACACAAACAACGGGCAGCGATGGTGCTATTGGGGCCGTTATAGCAATTATGGTGTTACTCATTGTGCTATTTTATGTGGTTCCTCTACTCATTGCTACCTGGAAGCTCTATCAAAAGGCGGGCAAGCCAGGTTGGTCAGCAATTGTGCCTGTGTACTCTAGCGTTGTGATGGCCGAGATTGCCAAAAAGCCGCTTTGGATGGGTGTTGTAGCAGGTGTAGCAGGATTCTCGGGGTACCTGTTTGGCAGGCCAATTGACGGATTGTTGTCGCTAGTGGGTGCTGGGTTTGGCCTTTTTATTTTGATTCATTTCATCAAACAATACGACCGCGGATTTGGTTTTTGGGCGGCCTACATTTTGCTGCCGATTGTTGCAGTGTTTTTGGCTGATAAGGCCAACTATACTGGTGGAGCACTCGCTACAAACAACCCAGTAGCACCAGCGCCAGCTCCAGGAATAGCACCAGCGCCAGCTCCAGGAATAGCACCAGCACAACAGCCCTATGCAGTACCGACACCTACGCCCAACCCAGGGCAAAACCAGACACCTCCACAAAGCCCAGTACAGTAACGCATAGGCATTGACGGTACCGCTACCCAGCAGTATGCCAATGACATTATTAATTACACACCGTGCAAAGGAGTACTATGGACGATTCATACTACATGCAAACCACCAATCTAGAGATAAGTAGTGGTGTCATGGCTGGCGTTGGTATCTTTTGTCTACTAGTGCTTCTACTGGTAGTTGTGCCGGGCATTATTGTTATGTGGAAGCTATTTCAGCGCGCTGGCAAGCCAGGCTGGGCAGCGATTGTACCATTTTATAACACTTATGTTATGACCGAGATTGCCAAATTAAGTGTTGGTTGGTTCTTGGCTGCGCTTTTTGTACCGTTTGTAAGCCAATATGTTATTTACGAAATGGCAAAGCGCTATAACCGAGGGCTATGGTTTTGGGTATCAGTGATACTATTCCCACTGCCAGCACTCCTAAAGTTTGACCGCACTCAGTACAACGGCTAAACCGCCTCACTTACGCAACTAAAGGGGCTCTAAAATAGGGTCTCTTTTTGTGTATTCATTTGCCAAACTATTGACAAAATCACAGTATATGTGCTATAATTAATAATGTACAGTAAAAACAAACAGCAAAATTCATATGAAATTTATTACGCACAGAAACAAAGCGCCCAAGACACATCCCGCCGAACTGCTAACGGCAGAGGAATACGATAACCTTGCAGGCAAAGCCTTCATTGACTCGCGTGATATTAGGGGAGGATATGGCCCACGATACACCATAAAACGTAATTTTTTGCTTTCGACAAACAAGATTATGGCATTGTCTGGATTTAACGATTTGCTTGATACTGTCCACTACAAGTCGCTCCCAAATGGCAAAGGCATATCCAGTCTGGCACATGCCCTGACGCTTACTGCGCCGAAGGAATATGATTCAAAAGACCCAATTGTTGTTGAGCCCTTTTTGCTAGCAGATGACACTATTGTCTATGAGGGGGGACAGGGACGACATCGGCTTTTGCGAGCGTTTATGGAGGGACAGCGCACAGTGCAAGTCGATATTATTGGGCCAAAAACGACTGCCGAGATGCCTCGATATGAGGGCATTACAACGGGCGAACACACAATTGTATTTAGGGGAAGGAGATAGCTTGTGGCCAAACCAATCGACCCATTCGACAGCTCGCCAGAGCGTGACCCAAAGCCGCTCAAAGAGACACTGCTTGAATGGTACGACAGTGAGGGCGTAGACACCAACCAACCCGCTCTTACGCCCGATACGCCAGTGGCCTATGACGCGCTCGAGACACTGCGTAGTATGCTGGCAGCCAGAGAAAGAGGCGAACCAGTTAATGCGGACGAACTAAACTGGGCCCGGGAACAGGTAAAAAAAATGCCGCCACCCCAGTAGACGGCGCTCGCAAAAAAAGGTATACTATAAAACAACTTATGGCTAAAAAGAAACAAACACGTAGTCGCAAAAAACCCGAGCCCCAAGTACGAGAGCCCTCTCCAGTTGTGGGGTACATTTTGGCCGTAGTATTTGTGCTGCTGGCGATATTTATCGTCTTGGGCGGGTTTAATACCGGTGGGTCTTTGCCGACTGGATTATTTGACGCGGTAGCATGGTTGATTGGGTGGGGTGCATGGCTGGTACCCATTTCACTATTGTACTGGGGGTACTACAAATTCACTAACGAGGACCACCGTGTGCCAAAAGGTAGAGTATTTAGCATGTACGCCTTTTTGGTGATGATTTCTGCCTGGTTTTTTACCGCATTTTCAAAAACACCAGCGCCAGGTACAGCGGTGGCCCAAGGGGGTGACGGTGGCAAGATAGGTGGTGCAGTTGGAGACATGGTGCTCGGCGCGCTCGACAAAATACCAGCCAGCTTGCTATTTTTTACCTTTGGCCTATTGGCATTCTTTTTTGCGTTTGGCATATCACCTAGTGTGTTGCTACGCATAAAAGATATGTTTAAGCGTCCCGAAAAAGATGACGAGGAACTTGCAAGCCTAAAACCAGCACCCGAAACGAGTTTTAAAATGAACGAGGGAGTACCAGTTGTGCACCACGGGCGCGGTGATCAGGCGGAATCTCCGCGCATGGTAAGTCTCAAAAACACTGCTCAAAAGCTTACCTCTACTGAAGACCACGAAGCCCTAACGGCTGCCAGCGATCCGAATTGGGAATTCCCAAGCATTACGCTGCTTGACCAAAAGCAAGACAGGGCCGATGCTGGTGATGTTGAGGGCAAAGCGCAGCTTATTAAAGAAACGTTCCGCAACTTTAGCCTCGATGTTGAGATGGAGGGCGCCAATATTGGTCCGCGTGTTACCCAGTATACCCTCAAGCCACCAAAGGGGGTCAAACTGACCAAGCTCACTGCCCTCGAAAACAATTTGGCACTTGATTTAGCTGCAACCAATATTCGTATGGAAGCGCCTATTCCTGGCAAGCAAGCGGTTGGTATAGAGGTGCCAAATATTAAGCCGGCTGTGGTACGCCTGAGCTCGGTACTGCTTTCTCAGGAATGGAAGGACGCCAAGGGGCCGTTGACGTTTGCGATTGGTAAAGATATTGTTGGCAAGCCAGTGATTGCTGATTTGGCACGCATGCCACATCTTTTGGTGGCAGGCCAGACTGGTTCTGGTAAGTCGGTAATGATTAACGACATCTTAACGAGCTTGCTTTACCGCAACTCACCGAGCGACCTTAAGCTGATATTGGTCGACCCAAAGCAGGTCGAGCTAACACCATACAACAACATTCCGCACCTACTTACCCCAGTTATTCATGAGCCTGAGCGCACCATCTCGGCCCTTAAGTGGGCAGTAGCAGAAATGGAGCGACGACTGCGGACTATGGCCGAAGTAGGTAAGCGTAACATCGAGGAATACAATAACCTTAAAAATGACGAGGGCATGCCCTACATTGTGATTGTAATTGACGAGCTGTCTGACCTAATGATGATGGCCGCGCGTGATGTTGAGGCGCTGATAGTCCGTCTGGCACAAAAAGCTCGTGCGGCCGGTATTCACCTTATACTGGCAACGCAGCGACCGAGCGTTGATGTTATTACCGGACTGATTAAGGCGAACGTTCCGGCGCGCATTGCATTTACAACCGCGAGCCAGGTAGATAGTCGAACCATCATTGACCAAATGGGTGCCGAAAAGCTTTTGGGCCGTGGTGACATGCTGTTCCTTACCAGTGAGATGCCGAAGCCAAAGCGTGTCCAGGCGTCGTTTGTGAGCGACGACGAGGCGGCTAAGGTGAACGACTTCATACGTATGCAACGAGCTCCAGATTATAACGACGAGGTAGTGTCACAGCCAGTACAGCTCGGTAAGGGCAGCAATGTGATGAGCATGGATGGTGGCACAAACGGTGACGGCGACGATGCTATGTTCCAGGATGCAGTACGTGTGGTAATAGAAAACCGCAAAGCCAGCACGAGCTTACTGCAGCGTCGTTTGCGCATTGGCTATGGTCGTGCCGCACGACTTATCGAGGAAATGGAAGAGCAAGGTATTATTGGCCAAGCCGACGGCTCCCGGCCACGTGAGGTGTTGGTAAATAGCTTGGACCAGGTGTTTGGGGGAGCTACAGCAGCCGAAGAAGATGATTTTAGGTCTGACACTGACCGTGACGAGTTTTTGGCAAGATAAACGACAAAATACCCTCTAGTATTGTTGCAATATATGCTATACTAGGGGTGCCTATAAAGTAAAAGCAAAAACTAAAAATGGAAAATTCACCGACGCCATTGGCGTGGCGTATAAAACCGGTAAGAAGTCCTGGCGGCAGTCTGGACGGTTTTGCTCGGCCGCTTACTCGCAATGTACCGGTAGCGTCTAGGGGAAATTTTGCGCCATTACCACGGCCCAATTTGGCTCGGAGGAGGCAGTACACCGGTAGACAGGTGGCCAAAAGTTATAGCGCTTTGCCGGCTCCCACTTTTTTGGTGCCAGCGACACCGATAGAGCAACCCATGGCCAAAATGTCAGACAATCCTATTAGTGAGGTACATCTTAAGCAGGCGCCCAAATCGAAATTACCAGCGTTGGCTCGGTATGCCATTGTTGTCGTTATACTGAGTGTGACGGGCGCATTAGCAATTAATACGTGGCAGACTAATAAGTATGTCCAAAAAGTGGCTGCTCAGCCCCAAACGACCATGAATACTCCCTCCGATGATGGGCAATCTACCACAACCGGGGCCGTTGTACCGGCTGAAACACCTGTCACCCCGAAAGCAGTCAAAGCCTATACCGTGGCCCCCAATTTGCCTAAAACAATTTCGATTAGCAAACTTGGCGTTCGGGCTCGCGTGCTACAAATGGGAGTGCTGGCAAATGGTGAAATGGCGACACCAAGCAATACCAATGACACGGGGTGGTATATGGGGAGTGTTCGGCCGGGAGAAAAGGGTGCATCTATCATTAATGGACATGTTAGTGGGCTGACGCGGGGCGGGGTGTTCTTGGGCCTCAAAAAGCTTGGGGTGGGCGACAAAATAACTATTACCAAGGGTGATGGGGCGGTGCTTACCTACGAAGTTCGTGCCACCGAAACCATTGCGGCCGACCAGCTAAATATGAGCAAGCTTTTTAGTGTGTACGAGGATAAAGACGAAGGGCTAAACCTTATTACTTGTGCGGGAACGTATAATCGCTCGACCAAAAGTTTCAACAAACGGACTATTGTCTACGCGGTCAGAAGTTCATGATTATAAAGTAATGTGTTGCTATGTTCTAGGTATTCCACAATAATCACGCTTATGGTACTGTAGTAGTAACAGCTAGGGAGAGATGATGAGAAGGTTAATCGGAATACTTTTGGCAGTTACAGTCGTGTTGCCGGGCACAGTAGTCTGGGCTCAAACTGCGACACCCGCAGATCCAACTGTTAACCCGACAGCTCTTATTACCGGGCTATGGAAGACTGGTGTGGATGCAAGTGGTATCAAGTTGGCAACTGGTCAAAATGACCCGCACTGGACGCTCACGAGTATTGGAAACCCTGTAAACGGTCAGCCTCACTGTCAGTCTGGCACGACACCTCGCCCAGCACTGGTTGTTGGGTCTAATGTCTTGATGAGCGATGGTGTGTCGCGTGTCTGGCCATTTTCTCCGGCTGATGCGAACTGGCTTGGTGCCAATCCAGAGGGTCTCCATAATACCTCAGTAGCATGCCCTGATCCGAGTGATGAATCAGCCGGGACCATTCCGACGGCAGGAGAGTTTCCCGACCACAACACATGGCCTTTTTGGAACTACACTATGCTACCCTTTAAGGTACATGAATCCATAGATCCCGACAGCATCACACTTACTGCCGCCGGACTTGCAGATAACTTGGCTGAAGTTTCCGTTAACGGTACTAAGATAATGGATCTCACAGCAAGCATTACTGGATATACAAGCGCCACTCCAACAAGTTCTCAGCCAGTGTCGGGCGTGTTCAGGCACGGGGATAATGATCTCACTGTACGTGTTCAGTCGGGGTACTCAAACTCGGGCTTTATTTTGTCTGAGCTGACCGCAAGCGCAAAGTATTATCCTAAGCTTCTCATTGCCAAAGCCATATCCACTCAGACTCTAACGGTTGGCGATAAGGCGACCTACACAATTGTAGTTAAGAACTCAGGCACCACTGCGCAGCCGTATTTTAGCGATACGAGCGGGACTATCACCGTAAGTGATAGTGTCCCCGATAATTTTACACTCGGTGACATACCAGCTGGTTGTACTGCACAAGGCCAGGCAGTAACATGTACATCGACCACAGTTTTAAAGGGTGATGGCAGTAACTCATGGACCATTGCACTCCCTGTTACTGCAAAAACAGTAGGTAAGGGTATAGTCAATACAGCCTATGTAAAGGGAGGGGGCTCAACTAACTGTGTTGCTGACAAAGACTGCCCAGCGCCAGTAGCAGCTGATATTGTGCCTACAGTGCCCAATACCGGCATTGGTGAGCTACTTACTAACCCACTCATGATACTTGTTATTGGTGGCGCGACTGCGGTAGCAGCATACTACCTACTCGGACAAGATAAAGTTATGGCCTGGTTGCCAGCCCGCTTCAAAAAGTAACTACTCAAGCTTTAAGACAGCCTAGGATTTTCACGGGGCTGTTTTAGTAGTTTGTGCAAAATATGTATACGGGTAAATACTAAATGACGATGCTTTTGAAGTGATATATTTGTACAATTATTACAACAATAACAAAGAAGTAAGCTGTCTATAATCACAAATTTTACTACACTATTCACTTGCGCTTTCTATACAAAACAACTACCATTTAGGTAAAACAAACAGCTGTGAGGGGGAAGCGCAGTGGAACAGTTCAAAACTTTGAGAGACGGTCGAGAATCTGCTCCCGCGTTTCCCCAACAAGGCTTTATCGCCGACACATCTGAAACTATCACTCCTGGCCAAAATGCCAGGAGTTTTTTGATGCCACCCGGGCAAAATGATAACCCTCGAGCGCCAGCCGATGCGAGAACAGGCGTGCCCCTACCACTTGCTCCAGCATATGATTTATCAAATATGAAGCCACAAGCTATTCAGGAACATCACTTATGGTACCCCCGTTTGAGCCCGCAGCTTCGTACGCTTGGAGGTATGGCCTTGCGAGTTTCATTGATTCAAAAAGTGCACATGCAGTACCATAATCAGGGAAAGGAGAGGGCCTTTCACCATATATTTGGACCAGGCGTAAAAGTGCCCGAGGACATAAGAGAACAAGTTGGGCTTTGCGTGGTACAAGCGGCAGGCTATCTACCCGATATGGTAGTTGACACGAGCCATGGAGAGCCCTTAGTTCGGGCGATGAAAACCTGGGAGCGCAATCGTCTGCAAAAACCTGATCAGTTTGTGAGCCCTTCCTATCGTCAAGTCGTTAGCTACCGTAATAAGTGGTTGCCCGAGGCAAAGCTTTGTCATGCAAAGTCAGTACTGATAGACAACCTAAAATCGCAGTCGGAACTATCTTATCGTGACCTACATTACGGATATGATGCCTTAAAGAAGCTATTTACAGATTATGTAACTGACATACTGCAACAAAACAAAAACCGGGACTTGAAGCGTTTTACATCCACAAAATGTTATGCTTCTGGCTTGAGGGCGATTGAAGACGCTGTCTCTATCGCAGCACGACAAGCCACTGTTGGTGGCTTACCGCTTAACCTCGTTTATAAGAACTTGCAAAGTGAAGGGATGCTACACCCAAAGATGCTTGGTAGTGCTGAGGCTATGCTTTTGTATAAGATTGGCAATGAATCGGGTAGGCGGCTGATGCTTGATGGGCTTTATGACCAGATGCAGAGCGCTTGACGGACAGGGGTAGGTAAGGTATACTAGCAGGACTAATAACTCGGCCTGTATCCATGAGTGAGTATGGGCTATAACCGAAGGAGTATCTCTATGAACGAATATGAGATTGCGATTTTGTTTGACCCAGACCTAGAAGTAGACCTGGAAAAAGCTACCAGCAAAATTGAAAAAATTTTGGCCGACAACAAAGCCAAGGTGACGGCAACCGACAACTGGGGCAAGCGCAAGCTAGCTTACCAAATTAAAAAGCACGATAATGCTGTTTACGTCATCTATACTGCAGAAGTACCAGGTGAGAACGTGCAGAAAATTGAGAACATCCTTAATATTACCGAGGAAGTTATTAGATTTTTGATTGTTCGTGTTGACCAAAAAGCAGTTGCTAAGGCCGAGGCTGAGAAAGTTCGTAAGGCCGAGCAAGCTGCCAAGCGTTCTGACCGCGAAGACAAAGAAGAGGATGAGGAGTAATACTAATGGCAAAGATTTTTAAACACCGCACCGACGTTGCATATTTTGACTACAAGGACTTTAAGACATTGCAACGCTACGTTGATCAGTATGGCCGCATTGAAACCCGCAAAAAGACTGGCCTTACCGAAAGCCAGCAGCGACGCCTAGCCATCGCTATCAAGCGAGCACGTCACTTGGCACTGATGCCATTTGTCGCCAAGGCGTAAGTGCCAGTATCGCTGCTATCAATCAGGAGCTAGATTGTTTGTAGGTAACTAGTACTAGCTGTTAAGAGTAGTTGAGTAGGTGATATTGGATTAAACTTAATACAGAGAATGGTGCTGATACGAAGCAGAGAATTGTGGCTATAGGTGGTGGCGAAACGATGGCTGAAACTACGCCTATCAATGTCGAGATAGTCCGACTGTCGGACAAGCCAAACCCAAAACTGCTATTTATTCCCACTGCAAGTGGTGATTCGCGGTCATACTATCAATCTGTCAATGAACATTTTCTTAGTCTCGGTTGCGAGAGCGTGGAGCCACTCTATTTGCTTGATGATGACATGACGGCCGAGCAAGCAAGAGACGCGGTTCTGCAGTGCGACGTAGTCTACGTGGGAGGTGGCAATACACTGCGTATGATGAATATATGGCTTCGCTATAATCTTCCGGAGGTGTTTGATGAAGCACGTCAAAGGGGGATAGTTTTGTCCGGTCTTAGCGCAGGTTCGATATGTTGGTTTCGCTATGGCAACTCTGATGCGCATAAATTTACGAGTGGCAGCAACAAGCTCATTAAAGTGAGCGGATTGGGTTATATTGAGGCGCTGCACTGTCCTCACTATGACATTGAGGTACATCGCCAGGCAGATTTGGAGCGTATGATGCGACAGACCCCTCGTTTGGTTGCGGTTGCGCTTGACAACGGTGTAGCAATCGAAGTTGTCGATGAACAGTATCGAATAATCACCAATGGGGGCGGTGGTAAGGCGCGTCGAGCGTATTGGTATCGAGGTGCATATGTGTTGGAGGAAATACCCGCGGACGATGCCTGGCGACCACTTAGGCCATTTTTTTCAAAGTCACATAGGCTTGCCAGGGCTTGACGGACAGCGTAAGTACGCGTAGTGTGGAGTATACAAACTAAGGTTAGGACATAGTTCCTACAAGGAGGATAGCCAGATGGCACGATCATTCAACCAAGTAATCTTAATGGGTAACCTGACTCGCGACCCAGAACTGCGGCAAACCCCAAATGGACAAAATGTCTGTAGCTTTAGCTTAGCACTTAACCGCAGCTACAAAGGCTCAGACGGCAATTGGCAAGAAGCTACTGACTATATTGATGTTGTGGCCTGGGGGCCGCTTGGCGAGCGTGTTGCGCAATATCTCAGCAAAGGCCGACCATGCTTGGTCAACGGCCGTTTACAATCTCGCAGCTGGGAACAAGAAGGCCAAAAGCGCTCTAAAGTAGAGGTTGTGGCAAGTGATGTTACTTTTCTCGGTGGCGGACAAGGTGGCGACGGTGGTAGCTACAGTGGCGGCTCAAGTAGCCCAGCGAGTCCTAAGCCATCTGCCAAAAAGAAAGATGATGTTGTGATAGAAGACATCGGTGACGAGCCAATCAACCTCGACGATATTCCGTTTTAAGTAAGGTTATAGAAGTAGAACCTCGATATGAGTAACGAGATCATTGTGACGAGAGAAGGCAGTTTTATGCCTGACACGCCAGCTGAAGCAAAGCTAGCTCTTTGTGAATTGCTGGGCGAAATGCAGCGCGATGACGGTGGTGACCATGCTTCAATACAATGCTTACGCCAGGTTGCAACCAATATTCTAGATGAACAGGGCCTACGGCCTATACCTCAAGCTTTGCCAGGCAGAATTGCTGTGACAGCGAGGCAAATAATGGCGTTTGAAGTGCCAAGCCCCTTCGGCCAATGAGTATGAGTTTGGGGGCGGAGTTTGTGCAGTTAGACCTGCGTATTAAAGCGTGTCTGCGGCTTGTTTTGCATGATGATTTACCGCGTGAAGACAAGCGTACCTATGATCAGGTTAAATTAGCATGCAAAGAACTACGGTTGGACTTACGCGACTACGAATATGCCGAAACACGGGCAGAGCAGCACAAGTGGGCAAAGCTGGCACGGCACAACCTGCGAACACTTGAAGTGAGCATATTAGCGTTGCCCGATGTCTTTAAGCCTGTTGACGTTGCTGAGCTAAGCGCCGGTATTGACCATATTCGCTCGCAAATATACTAACGACGATTGACATCCCTGCGTAGGCGGGAATCCATCTTATGAGACAATACTACGTATATATTCTAGCGAGTAAGTCTATGGGGACATTGTAAATTGGCGTGACAAATAATCTACAGAGACGCGTCTATGAGCATAGGCATGGTATAGTAGATGGTTTCACGCAGAAATACGCAATTAAGCGGCTTGTCTACTATGAAATGACCGATAGTATCGAAGCAGCAATTTTGCGTGAGAAACAACTAAAGAAGTGGAATCGAGCATGGAAGATACGATTGATTGAAAAGACTAATCCAATGTGGGATGATTTAGTAGAGAAGTATGGGATGGATTCCCGCCTACGCGGGAATGAAACAATGTAGCAACATCCTGTCATAAAATAAGGAGTCAGCATGGCGAATTTAAGCATTACTAACCTCAAGAAGGGCACATTATTCCAACTGGACGGCGTGCCATATCGTGTGGTTGAGTATAACCAAAAAGTAATGGGACGCGGTGGGAGTATTGTGAATGTTCGGATTAAGAGCGTACTTGATGGCAAGGTACTCGAAAAGACATTTAAAGGCAACGAAACGCTCGAAACAGCCGATGTTACCACGCAAACGGTGCAGTATCTCTACAACGATGGTACGAACTTTTTCTTTATGAACGAAGAGACTTTTGAACAATTTGAGGTGAGTGCAGACCTCATCGGCGACAGTGCAGGGTATATGAAGGAAGCTGACCGTGTGCAGTTACAGTTTTTCAACGGTGTGCCAATAAATATCGAGCTGGCTAAAAACGTACCACTGCTTGTGACCTACACCGAAACCGCCGTTAAGGGCGACACGAGCAGTGCTATCACCAAAGATGCCACACTTGAAACTGGTATTACCATCAAGGTTCCAGCATTTATAAAACAAGGCGACGTCATATCAGTCGACACCGCCTCCGGCGCGTACCGAGAGCGGGTAAAGGAATAGATGACTGTTCTAGCATTTCTCTGCACAACGAGACGTGCACACTCCACGACAGATAACATTGAGATGTTTGGACCGCTAGTATTTTTTGTGGTCTTTTTGATGCTGGCGGCATGGTGCGCGAGCTACATTCACAAAAGCTCACTCTCTATTGGCAAAAAAAGAGCGATTTATACTGTAATCGTTTTGCTTTCTTCCGTCGTGGTAGCGCTGGCCGTAGTCTATGTAATGTTTTTCATGCGACTGAGCTACTGCTAGATGACCAAGAAACGACTTGACCAATATCTAGTAGAGCGCAACCTAGTGGTTTCACGGTCGCAAGGCGAGAGCTTTGTACGAATGGGGAAGGTTTTTGTGGATGGTAAGCCCGCAACGAAACCGGGGCAATTGGTCCACGAAAATGCAGTGATACGCATTACTGAAACTGCGCGCTACGTCAGCCGAGCGGGGCATAAACTGGCCAGTGTTGCCGAACTGTTTAAGCTGGATTTTCGGAGCAAGACAGTGCTCGATGTAGGTAGCAGTACAGGAGGATTTACTGACTATGCACTCCAGCATGGGGCTACGAAGGTCATCGCGGTTGATGTTGGCACCGACCAGCTGCACCCAAGCTTGCAGGCGCATTCACAGATAGAGCTGCACGAGAAAACTGATATACGACAGTTCAAAACGACCCAAAAAATTGATATTGTTGTTGCAGACGTTAGCTTTATCAGCCTGCGAGATATACTGCCACACGTGGCCACACTCGTTACACAACATTCTCTACTGGCGGTCATGGCCAAGCCACAATTTGAAGCCCTGCATTCGGGGGTAAAACATCACGGGGTGATTAAAAATGACCGAATGCGGCGTGACATCTTGCGTGATTTTGAGCAGTGGGCGAAACGCTCTTTTGTGGTGCTAAATAAAGCTGATTCTAACGTCGCTGGTAGTAAAGGGAACGTTGAACGGTTTTATTTGTTACAAAAATCAAGGTAAAATAAACCCCTGTAAAATAACAATCCCAGGTAAAATTGCTGGCCATAGACAATTGTTGAATACAAAAATAGTAACTCTGCCATGATACTGGGAAAGGACAAAATAACAGAAATAATTCCTATTTGCCTAGAGGGTAAGCATTTGTTTGAGTGCATCAATGTTGAGCACGCTAATGTGTGAGCGACTTTGAGATATATAGCCTTTGCGCACAAACTCGGCCATAGTCCGAGAAGCTGTTTCGCGAGTTGCGCTAATGGAACTGGCAATATCCTGATGTCGCAGGGGCACCTGTATGACTATCTCGTCGTTGACTGTTTCGCCAAAACGATGAGTAGCAGACACCAAGAACGCCGCCAGACGCTCTCGAACGGTGCGATATTCGAGAGTCATGATGCGCTCGCCGTGCAGGTGGTACATGCGTGTCACCATATCGAGTATGGGGACAGCGATAGTGGGATGCTGTTGTAGGAAAGTTTGAAAACGGTCGTAGGGCATTGTCCAGACACTGACTTCACTCAGCGCACTATAAATAATGGTATGGTCACGGTCGAGGACTGCAAAGGTCAAGCCAACGAGCTCGCCTGCCTGCCGAATGATAAGGACATTTTCTTCGCCGTATTTGGTAATGTCGTGAGCTTTGACATAGCCAGATTCTATATACATTACCCCTCTAGGTGAGTCCCCTGGGCGGACGAGATATTCGCCCTTAGTGTAGACCTGACGCGTGCCCGTACGAAAGAAATCAACGAGTTCTTGCTGCTGGTCTACAGAGGCGAGCATAACAGTAGTATGGCATAGTTATCTCGGCGAGTCTACGCGTGTGATAAATATCATGCTTAGTGTGTAATTTCAGTTACAGAATAGCTGGAGGTACGAGCCTACTATAAGATTGTAGTGTATTTTTACGCTCAAGGAGGGCTCTATGGTTACTCGACAAGAGGTTGTTAATCAGCTTGATGGTATAGGGAGTAACTTTCAGGGTTGGGGGCGGACCGAAATCGCTGAGCTATATAAGCTGCTATGGCCAAACGAGGTCATCAAATATGCAATAAATGGGTACTATGATGGTGGTTTTGCCCTGCTTTGTGTCACAAATTTACGGGTACTCATAATCGACAAAAAGCCACTTTCGTTTACGGTAGAAGATTTGCGTTATGACATGATAGCCGAGGTTGATTATTGCTCTCGAGTTATTACTGCCAAGCTAGATATCATTACGCCGCTTCGGACACTTGTGTTTACGACATGGGCCAAATATGCGCTGCGTAACAGTTCTCAATACATCCAACAACGCCTGATGGCGCTTAGGAGTGACCCGCATTTTTGGGCTAACCAGGCAGTAGATGCTGAGGAAATGGGGCTAGAAGCCCCTCCGCCCAGTGCCGTTCGCGAACCTATTATTGAGCAGGCTATCCAAATGCAACCAGTGCCAATCGAAGCAGAAGCTATCCACTCGGCCCATATGGCAGCAACCAATCCTTTTCTAAGGGTGCCAACCTTTTCGCGCAGGCGCAGGTATCCAAGTTTTTACTAAACACCATAAGCGTTAATTAGTATAAAGCACAGCCATTTTGTATACTGGTAGGTATGAAGACATTGGGGATTGGCGAGTATACGCAGCGTGGTTTGCGCGCAATACTTCATCCAAAGCACGTGTGGCATTGGATATTTATTGGTGCTGCAAGCATTAGCTTGCTGGTGACAGTACTTCAAATAGCGTTTCCGAGAGTGCTCGTGGTGCCGTTTGCCCGGCTGGATAATGAGCGAGTTGGCAGCAAAAGCGACACCAAGCTTGCCCAGAGCATCATTGACAGGTATGAACATGCTCGTTTAGAGCTTAAGACAGCTGGCCCAGTGAAGCAGCAATCTTCAACGGTGCTAGCCACCGAGGCCGGGTTGCAGCCAGACATTGCGCGGGCACTCGATGGTGTCAAGTCGTACCCTTTGTGGCAACGGCTTATTCCGTTTAGCGGGGTGTATTTTGCCTTGACCAAAAACCAGTCAATTGAAGCAACTATAGACATGCAGCGCTTTGCTGACTACACCAAACAGCGTCTGGTAGAGTGCAAGGTTGAGCCAAAGAATGCGTCGGTTACGATCAAAGATACAAATGTCGCGATAGACTCGGCCAAAGATGGCCAAGTGTGCAGCGACAAAGACATCGCCAAAGCGGCGCAGGCAATAACTTTGCAGCCTACTGTTGCTAAAATGCAGATAGAGGCCAAAACGGTTGAGCCTGAGCGTAAGGATAAAGATGTTCAAGGTCTGCTTGATGAAGCTCAAAAGCTGGCTAACCGTCAGCTTAAGCTTAAGCTGCTTGATACAGAGTACCCGGTGACCAAGGCGCAAATTGTGGCTTGGATGACGTTTAGCGAAGACTCCAATAACAAAAAAGAGATGCATGTTGCCATCGATACGGCAAAGGTACGTGACTATGTAGCAACTATGCAGACCAAGATATACATAGCTCCAACCGTGACTACCATTCGCACCGTTGATGGGGTAGAGCATGATCGCACGAATGGGGCACCAGGCCGTGGGCTTAATCATTCAACGACTGCCGAGGCACTTAAAAATCAGTTGCTCAAAGGCGATGGTGTTGCAGCGGGCGAGATACTAGCTATTCCCTCAAAAGTGGTCTATGAGCGGAGCTATTCTGCTACTCGCGCTGGCTTGCAAGCAATGCTAAATGACTTGGTGAGCGAAAAGGGTGATTTTGCAATTGCCGTGCGTATGTCTGATGGCACAGTGGTGAGTGCAAATGGCACTAAACGGTATCACCCAGCAAGTACGTACAAGATGTATGTGGCCTACGCGCTCCTGAAACGTGTTGAACAGGGGAGCATTAATTGGTCAGATAGTGCGACTGCAGGCAAAAACATCGAACAATGCATGGATGTAATGATTGTAAACTCAGATAATACCTGTGCCGAATGGTTGGGGGACAAGATTGGGTGGGCTGCCATCCAGAACGAAGTCAGGGCTTTGGGGTTAGCTAATACCAGCACGATTCGCGGTGCTATGTACTCGACCGCAGAAGATGAAGCGTTGTTTTTAGCAAAATTGCAATTTGGCTCAATTTTGCAGGATACATCACGGGATAGGCTGCTTGGACTAATGAAACGGCAGGTCTACCGGCAGGGGGTTCCTGCGGGGACCGGGGTAACGGTAGCAGATAAGGTAGGATTTTTAGACGGTAAGCTTCATGATGCGGCCATTGTGTACGGGCAAAAGACGTATGTCTTAACCATTTTGTCCCAGGGAAGCTCGTGGGCAAATATTGCCGATGCTGCCCGCAAGATTAACTCTCAAATGAATCGGCTGTAATTGCTTGGTAGTAGAGGCTGCTTTTCCCGAAAAGACTATTTACTGACATTAAACTTGAACTCAACAACATCATCAGGCTGCATTGAGTAAGACTTGCCTTCGGTGCGGACTTTGCCGGCTGCCCGGGCGGCAGAAAGCGACCCAGCTGCAACTAGGTCTGGGTAGCTGACGACATCTGCTGCAATAAACCCACGTTCGAAGTCGCCGTGTATAACGCCTGCTGCCTGGGGGGCAGTTGCGCCGCGGTGGACTGTCCAGGCGCGGACTTCCTTGTCGCCGGCTGTTAGATAGCTCTGTAATCCAAGCAGCTCATACGCAGCATGGACTAGTTGCACGAGGCCCGACTGTGATTGCCCGTAAGACGCTAACAGCTCAGTCGCATCAGCTTCGTTTAGGCTACGGAGTTCTTCTTCGAGCTTGGCGCAAACGAACAGGCAGGGCGCAGGTGCAACCAATGATTTCAACTGGGATTGCATTTTATCATCTGTTAGTTCCACCTCATCTACATTGAACACATAAATAATCGGCTTGAGTGTCATGAGTTGCAGCTCCTTTTGTAGCCAATCTATGGCTTCGGCGTCAAACTTCTTAGCAGTTTTGTACAGCGGCTCTCCCGCATCGAGCAGAGCGCGAGCCTCCTCAAGCGTATCGAGCTGGGGCTTGAGCTTTGGGTTAGACTTGGCGTCTTTTTGAACCCTGGGGAGACGATTGTCTACGGTCTGCAAATCGGCTAGTACGAGTTCGGTCAAAATAACCGCAATGTCATGCTCTGGGTCGCGACTTGAGTCAGACCGAAGTACGTCAGGGTTATCAAAAGCACGGACCACCTGCACAATAGCATTGCACGTGCGGATGTGGCTGAGGAATTTATTTCCCAGACCCTCGCCCTTGCTGGCACCTTCGACCAGGCCAGCAATATCTACAAAGGTTATGGTTGCGGGCTTAATAGGGGCCTCATGATAGAGCGTGCTGAGCACAGTAAGGCGCTCGTCTGGTACGGGCACGATGCCTGTGTTTGGCTCGATAGTTGCAAAAGGGTAATTCGCCGCTAGCGCACCAGCGTCGGTCAGCGCATTAAAAAGCGTCGATTTACCAACATTTGGTAACCCCACAATACCAATGCTCAACATTTAACCCAACCTCACGTTCGTTTTCCAGATGATTTGCATAAATTGAACTTTCATTATTACTTATAGTTCCACTGTTTGGCGTAGCCAGCAAAGGGATACGTTCCCAAATGCTAATGTCCTGTTTTGTCGCCACAATTCTGACGATTGCCTTCTTAATTATGGCTTTGTTCTCTGTAAAATTCAAGTTTTCAACACGTTTTACGATTCCTTCAAAGTATTGTTCGATGGTTATCAGTTTCTGATTTGCCATTTC
>Ga0116164_10000186_pt1 | contig 60259 bp, 52 predicted proteins | sample AD_UKC109_MetaG_FD_89888 | JGI IMG/M metagenome (GOLD analysis project Ga0116164, IMG submission 89888) | Active sludge microbial communities of municipal wastewater-treating anaerobic digesters from Hong Kong - AD_UKC109_MetaG | ecosystem: Engineered > Bioreactor > Anaerobic > Digestate... | reverse complement strand
TGGCCGGCCAATATGGTTGAAGCATGCCGGAATAACAAGATTTTTCTTTTATAAGAGGATGAATATACCATGAAGCGTACAAAGATATTCGAGCTCCTGAAATCAGATTCTCCCGTTGACACGATCCTGATCAAGGGATGGGTGCGGACCAGACGTGATTCAAAGGAATTTTCCTTTCTTGAGATCAACGACGGATCGTGCCGCGCAAACATGCAGGTCATCGCAGGCAGCGGTCTGGCCAATTACGAAGAGATTCTCAAGGTATCAACCGGTTCCGCGGTGGCCGTCACCGGACGGATGATTGCCTCTCAGGGCAAGGGCCAGGCATGGGAGATACAGGCCGACGATGTCGAGATCATCAGCATTGCGCCGGAGTCATACCCCCTGCAGAAAAAACGCCACAGCGACGAGTTTCTCCGCACCATCGCCCACCTCAGACCACGAACGAACAAGTATGGCGCGGCCTTCCGCATCAGGTCGGAGCTGTCGTACGCCATCCACAAGTTTTTCAGGGAACGGGGCTTCACCTACATCCATACCCCTATCGTCACCGCGTCCGATTGTGAAGGGGCGGGTGAAATGTTCAGGGTTACCACACTCGACACGAACAATCCTCCGAAGACAGAAGGTCTGGTGGATTATTCCCAGGATTTTTTCGGAAAGCAGGCAAACCTGACCGTATCGGGCCAGCTCGAGGCGGAACTGCTTGCCCTGGCATTGGGCGATGTCTATACCTTCGGCCCCACCTTCAGAGCTGAAAATTCCAACACCAGGAGACATGCCGCCGAATTCTGGATGGTGGAACCGGAGATGGCCTTTTGCGATCTCGAGGGTGACATGGAGCTTGGCGAAGAGATGGTGAAATATCTGGTCGCCTACGTGATGGATGAATGCAGCAGCGACCTTGAACTCTTTGCACAGTTCGTGGATAAGGGCCTCATGGCAACCCTGGAAAATATCGCCGCATCGGACTTCATTCGGCTCCCCTACCGGGAGGCGGTTGATATCCTGAGTATGGTCAAAGACCGGTTCGACTATGACGTGGCCTTCGGGACGGATCTCCAGTCGGAACACGAGCACTACCTGACCGAACAGCACTTCAAGAAACCGGTCATTGTCTACGACTACCCCACCACGATCAAACCTTTTTACATGCGGGTCAATCCCGACGGGCAGACCGTCGCCGCCATGGATGTCCTTGTTCCGAGTATCGGCGAGATCATCGGGGGAAGCCAGCGCGAAGAACGTCTCCCTATCCTGGAGGCAAGGATGGAGGAAATGGGCTTGAGTCAAGACAATTACTGGTGGTACCTGGATTCCCGGAGATTCGGCAGCGTACCGCACAGCGGGTTCGGCCTGGGATTTGAACGGCTGATTATGCTCATCACCGGCATATCGAATATACGGGACGTCATCCCCTTCCCCCGGACACCGAACAGCATAGAATTTTGAGACAGAATCAGGAAAGGAATACAACATGATCAAGATTACCTGCATGGGGGCGGCAGGAACCGTTACCGGTTCAAATTACCTCATCGAAGACCCCCGTGGCAAAAAGATACTGGTGGACTGCGGTCTCTTCCAGGGAGGAAAACAGACCGAGTGGCGCAATGCGGCAGACTGGGGATTCGATCCCCGAGAGATAGGCACCCTGCTGCTGACCCACGCCCACATCGACCACAGCGGTAGAATCCCCAAACTGGTCAAAGACGGTTTTCAGGGACGGATCGTCACCTCCCCACCCACGGTACAGCTGTGCGAGGCGATGCTCCTCGATTCGGGACATGTCCAGGAAATGGATGCGGAATGGCAGACACGCAAGAACAAACGAAAGAGCAAAAAGGGAATTGAACCGCTCTACACCGTAACGGATGCAGAAAAAAGTCTTCAATTTTTCTCACCCGTTGAACGGGACCGGATTATCGACATCGAACCGGGAATGAAGGCGCGTTTTCTCAATGCGGGACACATCCTCGGATCTTCAATCATAGAGCTGTGGGTAGAAGACGGAGGCGGGGAAACAAAGATCGTCTTCTCGGGAGATATCGGCAAGAACAGCCAGTTGATCGTCAAGGATCCTGCCGAAGTTGCACAGGCGGACTATCTCTTTATCGAATCGACCTACGGCAACCGGCTGCACCGTTCCTTCACGGACAGTACGGCCGAACTGCTCGATGCGATCAACTATGCCGTTGCAAACAACGAAAAGGTCATCATTCCGGCATTTGCGGTAGAGCGGACTCAGGAGATACTCTATATCCTGGGAGAGTTTCAGCGTGATGGCTCCCTACCCGATATTCCGATCTACCTGGACAGCCCGCTGGCAATCAAGGCCACCGAGATCTTCAGGAAAAACAAGAAATATTACGATGAAGAGGCGATGGAGATCGTGAATAAGGGGTTTGATCCCTTCGATATGCCCAACCTGAAATTCACCCTCTCTACCGAAGAGTCCATCGAGATCAACAAACGGGCGGGCTCCGCCATCGTCATAGCGGGAAGCGGCATGTGCAATGCGGGGCGTATTAAACACCACCTCAAACACAACCTGTGGCGTAAGGGGGCCAGTGTCGTCATTGTTGGTTTCCAGGCCATGGGTACGACTGGGAGGAGAATCGTAGACGGAGAAAAGCGGATCAGGGTATTCGGGGAAGACGTTGCCGTAGCGGCGAAGGTCTTTACCATCGGCGGATTCTCGGCACACGCGGACCAGAAGGGACTTCTGGAATGGGCGGGTCACTTCGCCGAAGCACACCCCCGTGTTTTCGCCATACATGGTGAGGCAACCGCCAGCGAGACGCTCGCGGAGAAAATCAGGACGGATCTCAATCTGGAAGCCTATGTTCCCAAGCTGCGGGAATCCCTGATTCTTGAGGCCCAGACAATGACCCGAACCATGGCCCCCGAGGTTACGCCCGAAGAACCGCAACCGGATATGGCCGCCACCTTCACCGGTATCGAAAAAGAACTTGAGGCATTAAAGAGAAGACTCACCGAAAAAGACGGTCGGATTCAGGAAGCCGATATGGATCGATTGCGAAATATCGAGGAAGATCTGCGGACGATTCTGCCCGAATAGGGATATGACGGAGAAGTGACTTCTCTGGTACCGGCGCTGCCCTGAATAGATGAACGGCAGAGACGACCGAAGCCGTTTCTACCGGTATATGAAAATAATCAGAAAGCTCCACCCTGCATTCTTGACGGCACGGTGGAGCTTTTTGCATATCCATTTATTACGAATCACATAACTAATTGCTATACTCTCTCTCATGGTATAGTTTATTTGAATTTGACCAATCCGACGTTTTTCCGTAGTGTCCACCGGGAAAAGATTTTTTAACAGCCGGAAAACACCGGGAAACAAATCATATGAGAAAAACAATCTACATGGACAATGCCGCCACGTCATGGCCGAAACCCGAGGAAACCCTGAAGGCAATGGCGGAATATTTTCATTCCATCGGGGCCAGTCCGGGACGTTCGGCACATCGCCTGTCCATGGATGCCGGACGGATTGTCCTGGACGCCCGCGAGTCCGTCGCGGAACTCTTCGGCATACAGAACCTTCTCCGAGTCGTCTTTACCAAGAATGCGACGGAGGCACTCAACATCGCCATCTCCGGCCTTTTGAAGCCCGGAGATCATGTCATCACATCCGGAATGGAACACAACTCGGTCATGCGCCCCCTGAGAGTGATGGAGAGACGAGGTGTAGAGCTATCGATCATCTCCTGCTCCCCTTCCGGTGCGTTGGATCCGGGGGATGTGGAACGGGCCATACGGAGCAACACGCGAGCAATCTATCTGACCCATGCCTCCAACGTGACGGGCACCATCATGCCCATCGCGGAAATCGGAAGGATTGCCCGTGGAAAAGGGATCAGACTGTGCGTTGATGCGGCGCAGACCGCGGGCCTCATCTCGATAGATGTGGAGGACATGTTCATCGATATCCTGGCATTTACCGGTCACAAGTCCCTCTTCGGTCCCCAGGGAACGGGGGGTCTGTACCTGGGCGACGGACTGGAAAAAGAGATTTCACCCATCATGACCGGCGGAACCGGCAGCAGATCCGAGTCGGAGGAACACCCGGATTTTATTCCCGACAAATACGAGCCGGGCACCCCAAATGTCATAGGAATCGCGGGTCTCAATGCCGGCATCGGTTTTATCAATTCCATCGGTATCGAAACCATACGGGAAAAGGAGGCAAAGCTGACGGCAATGCTCATGGAAGGTCTCGCATCCATTCAGGGGGTTACGCTGTACGGATGCGGCGATGCGAGCAGGCAGACATCGGTGGTGTCATTCAATATAGCGGGAATGGCCCCTTCCGAGGTTGCCATGACCCTCGATGATGAATACAATATCATGTCGAGGCCGGGTCTTCAGTGCGCTCCCGCCGCCCACAGGACCATCGGAACCTTTTCAGCGGGAACGGTGCGGCTCAGCCTGGGATACTTCCTCGAAGAGGACGATATCCGGATGGCCCTTTCGGCCGTGGAACACATTATACAGAAGAAAAAAGGAGTCTATTCATGATATACGAAATCGATGCTAGGGGACTTGCCTGTCCTCAACCCGTCATCATGACAAAAAAAACGATTGAATCAGGGAAAGACTGTGTTGTCATCGTCGACAACGAAGCAGCCCGTGACAATGTGTGCCGTATGGCAACAAACCTGGGATGTGAAACAGATGTTGAGGAACGGGAAGGGTATTTCCGTATCCGCGTTACCCGGGGAACAGCCCGGAAAGAGAAGAAAAGTGTCGCACCCGCTACGGGTCCGACGGTGGTTGTCTTCCCCTGTGACCGCATGGGAAAGGGAGATGACGAACTGGGGAACATCCTGATCCGGGGATTCCTCCACACCCTTGGAGAGATTTCCCCGAAGCCCGACGTGATGATATTCTTTAACGCAGGTGTTAAACTGACAACCGAAGGCTCCGACGTCATCGAAGACCTTCGCGCCCTGGAAGGTGAAGGGGTTAAAATCCTGGTCTGCGGAACCTGCCTCGATTTCTTCGGACTGAAGGACAGACTGCAAGCCGGTATCATCTCAAATATGTATGACATCGCCGAGACCATGCTGTCCGCCGGGAAAGTTGTCAGGATATGACGGACCCAGAGCCCTTTTGCGTCATTCTCTTCGACTCGACGAGCGAAGCGCTCCTCGCGGAAAAACTCTTCAAGAAAGCGGACATCCCCCACAAGGTAATCCCCGTGCCACGCCATCTCAGCTCCGACTGCGGCGTCTGCATACGGTTCTCTGCCCGCGACACCCAGCGGGTGAAGACAGCCCTCGACGGCAGGGTTGCCGTTCGCTCCATCTCCCCCCTTGATTGACCGACATTTGACAAACGGTATGTAATCCTTATTATAATCGTACATTGACGATAGGCGATATCTGTGATATTGAACCCTATCCAATATATGGCAATGGCAGAGTATGGAGAATCTTTTCTGTGTACCATTGCGAAGAAACTTGATAAGAAGGTATTAACTACCGATGACGACAGATGAATATTCAGAAGGGCCGCGCTTTGTGGACATGGGGATTCTCGAAAAGACGGATCATGAAACATGTAAAAAAATGCTGGCACGGCTCTCGAAGGGGCTGGCTCATCCGGCGCGGATCGAAATTATCCGTATGCTTTCCGACAAAGCACCGGAGAAGCCCTACATATGCTCCGATATCGTCAAAGCCCTTCCCCTGGCCCAGGCGAGTGTCTCTCAGCACCTGAAGATACTGAAGGAAACGGGCTGGGTATACGGAGAAAATGACGGACCGCGCATCAAATGCAGTCTCGTCGGGAACATCATGGAGTTTTACAGAAAACTGACAATACAAGCTGTCCAAAAGCAGTAAAAACTATATAAGGAGAAATAACGATGTTTGCAGTATCAGAAAAGGCACAGGAAATGATCAAAAAGGCCCTGGAATCGAGGGAGGATAAACTTCCCATCCGGCTGGTGTATACCGCTGGATGAGGGGGGCCATCCATAGGAATGTCTCTGGATGAGGCTAAGGAAGATGATAAGGTCTTTGAGGAAAACGGTATCACCTTTATTATGGACGAACAGTTATTCGAACAGGCGAAACCGATAAATATAGATTTCATCTCGACGGCAGCAGGCTCAGGGTTTTCCATCACCTCCAGCCTGTCCGGCGGCTCATGCGGTTCATGCGGAGGGAGCTGCAGCTGATAAGAAATGTCTGAATCCCACAAATACTGCGTCATACTGACCACATGCGGAGACAAGGAGGATGCCGAAAAGCTGGCATCGTTGTTGATTGAATCGCGACTGGCGGCATGTGTTCAGATAACGGGCATTACCAGTTTTTACGAATGGAACGGCGCAGTCAACAGAGATACTGAGCAGTTGCTGCTGATAAAGGCGGCAACTGCTCAGTATGACAAGATCGAAGCATTTATTTCACAGAATCACCAGTACGATGTCCCAGAAATCATACAGATACCGATAACCGACGGCAGCGATGCATACCTGCAATGGATTGCTGCAGTCACCTCATAACGTCTTTTATATCCCTTTAAAAATTGTATGTATGCAATCGGATAAACAGCCGAACCGCTTTCTATATCGTAAGCAGGTGTTCGTTGTTTTTTAAAAGCTCGGTTAACGGCATCCCCCAGTATTTGACTTCGACACCCAGGTTTCTCAACGTCTCCGTCACTCCCAGTTGATCCGCACAGGCTTTGCACGCGGTTACGTGAACACCCTGTTCCAAAGCTTCTTTGATCTTCGTCTGTATAGTGGCATCTTCACTGACGAGTTGCGTGGTCGCACCCCAGATGATGAGGGTAACCTCTTCCCACCAGTGATGGATCAGAGAGTTGATGGTATACATGAAAACCATCTTTTCCGCCGTAACCGGATTGTCGTTAGTCCACAATACGTAGAGATGTGTTTTGTCCATCTGTTGTCTCCCTTTCTTCTTAAGCTGATTTAGTCATGGCAGACGGGGAGATCGCCCATCAATTGGCAATTTCCCCGCTTGCCTGTGTTGTTCCCGATAGACCTTGATCTGTCGTCTATTGCAAAAGGACAGCCTGCGCGGCTGCAAGACCCTTCCCATGTTCAAAGGTGTATCCCGCCTTTGCGAACCCCTTCTCTATCCCTCCCACGGTGGCGAGGATATCCGAAGCGTTCACGACGCCCATGTGTCCCACGCGGAAGTACTTTTCTCTGATCTCGGCAAGGAGACCTCCCGCAAGGATGACGCCGGCCTCCCCGATCATCGAGAGGACGGTGCCGTCCACCCCCGAGGGGAAATAGGGAGCGGTAAGGGTGTTGGCCGCCCTGTCCGCGCTCACCGGAATCTGGTTCATGCCCAGGGCGGTCATGGCAGCCTTGAAGGCGCTGCTCATGTGGCGATGACGGGCAAAGCGGTTGTCCATCCCCTCGGCCAGGATCTGTCCGAGACTGACATTAAGGGCCCACACGAGGTTGACTGCCGGTGTTCCGAAGTAGGCGGCCTTGCGGTTCTCGTATGATTCCATGATGGGGAGCCAGTTGGTCCAGTCGGAGTAGTAGCTTCCCACGGGTGTGCGTCGGCTTTTGAATGTCTCTATCGCCCTGGGGCTGGCAACGAGAAGGGCCAGTCCGGGCGGGACGCCGATGGCCTTCTGGCAGGCGGTGAGGGCGATATCCACGCCCCATTCCCCCTGACGCAGTTCTTCGCCGGCGACGGAACAGACACCGTCCACGATGCACAGGATACCGTATTTCCGGCACAGCCCTGCAAGACCTTTGACGTCGGTAAGGACAGCGGTGGAGGTATCGACATGGGTCACCGTCATCACCTTGTAGTCGGCCTTCTTGATCTCGGCTTCGACCTCTTCCAGAGTGGGTGCGTCCCCGATGGCCGCCTTCACGTGTGTGACCCGTGCTCCGTAGCGTTCAAGAATTGCGCCGAAGCGGTCGCTGAAATATCCCGTATTCACCACCAGGGCATTGTCTCCCGGTTCGATGACGTTGCATGCGGCCATATCCATCGCCATCGAGCCGGAGCCGGCAACGATGAAGGGCTGTCCACCGGGTGCAAGGAATACCTCGCGCATCCGTTCGAGCGCCTGCCCCATGCAATCAACAAAGGAGGGGGCCACATGACTCGTCGTCGGCATACCCATGGCCCGCATAACCTCGGGAGTAAACTCGATCGGCCCGGGAATCATAAGAAGTTTTCTCTGTTTCATGATTGTAACCTCCGTTTTGAATTCATGACATCCGCTGAAACCGGATGCATTGACATTTTCCTGTTAATGAAATTTCTGTTCCGTGGATTCCACGGCCTTTATCTCCCCAAATCTCGACTCATATTTTTTTAAATTACCCACCAACGCGTTCACTATGCGTTTCATATGACCCGGTGACACAACAACCCGTGAGACCAGGTGCATTCCCCCCGGTGAATTGAGGAGCCAGTCGATGACAAACTCTTCCGCACTGTGAGTCACGAGCATATTGTTGCTGTATCGTCCCCTCGACATTTCGTCACTGGCATTAATCTGCACCTGTTTCGGTTTATCGTTCTTTTCAGACATCTCCGTCTCCTTTTGATCGGTCAATTGTTATGGCAGCAGCTCTTACTCCCAATACCTCAAGAAGGGGACCCGTCTCATACCGCACCATATCTATCCGCATCCGGTGCGTTTGCGGATAGCTCCGTTGATATGCGTTCTCTTCCTCCGTCCATGCCGGTTCTGAAGCTGCCATGAAAAGATATCACATTTTCTCTACTGAGGGAAGCCCTTAACTATCCAATATTCCGATATATTATTTAACACATTTCAAAGACGGGACTGTCCCGAGGATGGGCTTCCCCTATTTGACAAAACAGAAGGCGTGCTTATTTTATGGTCAAGCAGAAAATATAAGGAGGTGGACATCATGAAAGATGTATTAAGTTTGATTCCAAGGACGGCCTCCCTGCAGAACGCCAGGGATTTATTCGACCGGTTTTTTGAGGACGAATTCCTTCCGTTGCGCGGAGAGAAGAGTTGGGCACCTGCTTTTGACATCTCAGAAAATGAGAAGGGATATATGGTCAGCGCAGAGCTGCCCGGAATAGATGAGAAGGATCTGGATATCACCATTGCCGGTGGTATGCTGAGCATTAAGGGAGAAAAGAAGAAAGAGACCGAGGAAAAAGGTGAGACCTATCACCGCATTGAAAGGACCTACGGTTCATTCAACCGGAGTTTCAGGATTCCCGACGCGGTCGAGGCCGACAAGGTTGAGGCAACGTACAAGAACGGCATCCTCAAACTGGTAATCCCCAAGTCCAAGGAAAGTGCAGTGAAAAAGATTACGGTCAAAAAGTAAGACACTGTAGATAACCGTTGAAAAAGCCGTCGGAAGGTGTGATACCTCCGGCGGCTTTTTTTATGCCCGCCAGTACCGAGTAATTTTCCCTTGCCCTATCATGTTAACTTTATTAAAGGGATTTCGTAAGGAGGGAAACGACATGAACGTAATATACCATGAAGATTTTACAGAGCCGTACTGTTCCGATCCCGCCGCGGCCGATGGAAGGATCGAAGCCATCCTCAGGGTGATGGGAGACAGGGTCGCATACGTTGACGCGATTCCCGCCGATGAGGAGGATATTCTCGCCTGTCACACAAAAGATCATGTGGAATACGTGAGAAGGCAGGGACTGTACGATATAGCCTCCCTCGCGGCAGGGGGCGCCATTCAGGCGGCCTTCAGCGGTCTCACCGAACCCTGTTTCGCCCTGATCAGACCTCCGGGGCATCACGCATCCGCGAACAGCGCATGGGGCTTCTGTTTCTTCAACAACATGGCCATTGCCATATCAAAATTGAAGAGAGAAAACAGGATACAAAGGGCATTCATCCTGGATTTCGATCTCCACTTCGGTGACGGAACCGTCAATATACTGGGAAACGCAGCTTACGCAACCATATACAACCCGACTGAGTCGGATGCGAACCAATACCTCAAGCATGTCGAGGAGATGCTCCCTGACAATGCCGACATTATCGGCATATCGGCCGGCTTCGATAATCACCGGGAAGACTGGGGCGGTGTCCTCTCGACGGATGATTACCGGGAGATGGGGCGGATGGTTCGGAACGCCTGCCGGAAGAGCGGAGGAGGATGCTTCGCCATACTGGAGGGCGGCTACAACCATCGGGTCTTGGGACAGAACGTCATGGCACTGATAGAGGGGCTGGAAGAGTAGCGGAACCGGAAACGGCCTGTCCGGCTGAGAGACTGTATATTCGATAGATCACTTTTGACAAAACTGCTTGACACAGCCCAACAATGAGTTTAATCGTATAGCAAAAGTCATATCGAACCTTGAACCGCATTTTGCATATATGTGAACGGTTGTATCCAAGGTGAGGATTATGGTCTGACCATCGAAAGCCCTGTTTTTCGAAAAGAAAGACGGGGCTGTTTTTTTGATCCGGTGAGGTTCAATGCTGCATTCCGAGACCATACTAAGATACACTCTTATCCCTCTCACAGCTCACGCATCCATGTATGGACCGAAGAGAATGGATCGTATCCATATACAATCATATTGTGATAGTTCATGGTATTGACAGTGGTTGATCGATATTGCTCCGGTTTCCGGGATCGGCAACGATGGTGATGCGTACAAGACCGGGATATCACACTGAAACATTGGCAAAGGAGCATAACAATGAACGATACCAGCTATCTTTCAGGGAAACGCCTCTTAATTCAGGACAGTTCTCTCAGAGACGGACATCAGTCGCTGCTCGCAACCCGCATGCGAACCGAAGATATGATACCTGTCGCGGAAAAGATGGACGCAATCGGTTTCTGGGCAATGGAGGTATGGGGAGGCGCCACCTTTGACACCATGCACCGGTTTCTGAAAGAAGATCCGTGGGAGCGGCCCAGAATACTGAAAAAGTATATCAGGAAAACACCTCTTTCCATGTTACTGCGTGGCCAGAACCTGGTAGGATACAGGAACTATCCCGATGACGTCGTCCGGTCCTTTGTGGACAAATCGTGTGAGGTAGGGATCGATGTATTTCGCGTCTTTGACGCCCTCAACGATCTTCGAAATTTTGAAACGGCCGTGGACAGGATAAAAGGGAACGGCAAGATCTTTGAGGGAGCCATATGCTACTCCCTGACAGAACGGCACATGGGAGGGGATGTCTTCAACCTGCAATATTATGTGGGCAAGTGTAAAGAACTCGAAGCTATGGGCGCCGATACGATATGCATCAAAGATATGGCCGGTCTTATGGCGCCATATGACGCATATGAATTAATCAAAATCCTTAAACGGGAGATCCGAGTTCCTCTTCACCTGCACACCCATTGCACCAGCGGCATGGCGCCGCTCACCTATCTGAAGGCTATCGAAGCCGGTGTAGATATCATTGACACCTGTCTTGCTCCCCTTGCCAACGGAACGTCCCAGCCGGCCGTTGAGCCGTTTATCGTGGCCCTTGGAGGCACCCCTCGGGACACGAAGCTTGACCTGAATTCGGTAATAGAAGCGGACGACCATTTCGAGCATGTGATTCCGAAGTACCGCAAATTCATAGTTGAAGACAGGGTCGCGGATATCGACGTGAGGGTCTTGGAGCATCAGATACCGGGTGGTATGATCTCGAATCTGAAAAATCAACTGCAGGAGGCACATGCCCTGGATCGTCTGCCGGAACTGTGGATGGAAATTCCCAGAGTACGACGGGAACTGGGGATGCCTCCGCTGGTGACACCGACATCACAGATCGTGGGAGCTCAGGCGGTTCTCAACGTTCTTTCGGGACGGTACAGGATAATCAGCAATCAGCTAAGGGATCTCGTCTTCGGCCTCTATGGGAAAACACCCGTCCCTGTCGATCCGGAGATACAACAGATCGTACTGAAGGGTCACCATGGTGGCAGTACACCCGTTACGGGTCGATCCGCCGATTACATTCCCGCGGAGCTTGAAAGGAATCGCAAAGAAATAGGATCGCTCGCCAAGACAGAAGAAGACCTCCTGACATACTCGCTGTATCCATCGACGGGACAGCGTTTTCTGAAGGAAAAATACAAAAAAAACCGCAGTCCGGTTACATAAGATCCATCGGCCGCTGATAGAGTCGATCCTTGGTCCATAGGCCGGGCAAAATGTCAGAGACCGGGCTTGACTCCACGAGATGTTCTGGTATTATTGTCCGCATTTCGCCGTTGTTTCCCGTGAATGTGCATGAACGGTGAACCTGCAGCAGCGATCGTCAAGGAAGGAATTGATACTATGAGCATTTTCGAAGCGATGATGTTGATTTGCTTTGGCGTGAGCTGGCCCATATCGATCGCAAAATCCATACGGACAAAGGTCGTTTCAGGGAAAAGCCCTCTCTTTATGGGAGTGCTCTGCTTCGGCTATGCCTGCGGCATCACGCACAAGCTCCTCTACTCCATGGACTGGATTATCCTGCTCTATATCCTTAATCTGATCCTGGTGTCGATCGACTTAACCCTCTATTACCGATATCTGCCGAAAGAAGGCCAGATCGCTGCGGCATCAAAAAGCGGACAATGACGGATCACGCCTTTCTCACAGGGTAACAGTATTTCCTCTTGTCCTAGGGATATCGAAGAGACCGGCTGTGGCTCCAGACCGGCCAACTGCGGGACATGGCATGAGGTTATCCGTCAAGAATCTTCTTTGTGACGGAATTGTCTTTCTTTAAGATCTTCGAGCCCCGCGTGATCTTACAGAGGCTTATTCCATACTTAGATGCGATACTCCTCTGGGTGCTGCCCGCATGAAGCTCTTGCAGAAGCTTCCAGCGGAGAGAAAGATCCTCGATCTCTCTCGGGGTCAGGATCTCCTCCATGAATGTCCTCATTTCCTCAAAATCGGATATGTCTGTCAATACGTGTATCAGATCATCTTCAGAAACCATATTCTCCTCCGTTTCTACCGGCAGGTACATACCCAAACACACTACAAATGGCAAGATATTTTCCGGAGATAGAAAGAGGCGGTACGATACACTCCGGCATGGGAAAAGAATGAGACCACCGGCACGGATGAATATTGTTACAAGCCCCGAGTATCAGCAGGGATTACTCCATATCTTTTTCGATTACCTTCCTGACCTGCTCAACAAGTTTTTCCCGTGTTTCATAGGTGTATCCTTCAACGGAAATGGGCTTGTGCATTATTATTTTCATATCGCCCGGCAGAATCCGCAGGCTCTTCTTGGGCAATATGCTTCTCCCCCCGACCACGGTTACGGGGAGTATCGGCACCTGTGCCTCCAGGGCCATAACGAACCCTCCCTTTTTAAAGGCTTTGAGTTTTCCATCGGGACTTCTCGTACCTTCGGGGAAGAAGACCACGGAAGAACCGGCCCGTATCTTTTCAACCGCCACCTTGAGACTTTGCCTTGCCTCTTCAGATTTTCCTCTGTCGATGTAGATATGTCCCACCTTTTCGCAGGCAATTCCGAATATGGGGACCTTCTTGAGTTCTATTTTCATAACCCATCTCAGCGGCAGCGGCAGATACCCTATGAGGGCAAGCACGTCATAGTGACTCTGATGGTTCGCCATCACTATGTACGGCTGATCCTTATCCACAAATTCATCTCCGCTCACCGTCATGGAAACCCCCGACAGCGTCAGGTTCAGTTTAGCCCAGAATTTACTTATAGAATCGACGCCATTCCCCTCGGAATTGAAGTACGCGATAATCATGGCGAGGGAGGCCACTACGGCAGTATCCACCGCCATCAAGACCAAAAGCAGGGGTCGATAAAGACAAAAAACCGATTTGATCACCTTTTCTCGTACCTGCTCACCCGTGAAATCATAAGAAGGAAAATTAATACGTGGCATGCGATACATGATAAACCTCCTTTACAAATTCAATTGGCTACTGCACCGATTCCTTCAATACGGTAAAATAAAAATGAGTTGTTAAGATGGTTTCAGTATAAAGCTAATCCTGGAAGCAATCAAGCTATATTGTGAATAAACTTCCGCTGAGCGATAGGTCCGGCATATATCGCTCCCGGTTACGGAGCCAGAAAAAGTCCGGTGCCTTCTTTGCGAGAGGGGTGCCGATCCGGATACTTACTTTACACGAAGCTTTCTCCTCAAGGTGTACCACTTATCTATCCTGTCTTTAATGACCTTCTCGTACCCTCTGCTGGTGGGAGAATAGTATACCTGACCCCGTAACTCTTCAGGCAGATATTCCTGGGGGACCTGGGCGTCGGGAAAGTCATGGGCATATTTGTACCCCCTGCCGTACCCGAGATCTTTCATCAGCCTCGTCGGAGCGTTACGGATATGGAGCGGGACAGGAAGGGTGCCCGTTTTCCGTATGTCTCCCTTTACCCTGCCAAAACCGGTATACAGGGCGTTGCTCTTCGGAGCGGTCGCAAGATAGACAGCGGTCTGCGCAAGGGCAAGCTCTCCCTCCGGAAGCCCGATAAACTGAAATGCCTGAAGAGCGGATACCGCGACACCCAGAGCCGTCGGATCGGCGTTCCCTACATCTTCGGATGCAAACCGAATCATCCTGCGAAGGATGAAGAGTGGATCTTCACCGGCTTCGAGCATGCGCCCCAGCCAGTAAAGGGCGGCATCCGGATCACTTCCTCTGAGGCTCTTGTGGAGGGCCGAAATCAGGTTATAGTGCTCCTCTCCCTTCTTGTCGTACTGGAGGGCCTTCCTCTGAAGCGCCTCTTCCGCTATTGAGAGGGTGATCGTTTCTCCTTTTCCGACAAGCGCCGCAGCAGCCTCAAGGTTGTTGAGTGCCGTGCGGGCATCTCCATCCGCCGCCCATACCATGTGATCGAGGGCCTCATTATCCACGGACAGGGAAAGGGTGCCGAGGCCGCGCATCTCATCGTTCAGCGCCCGCCTCAGGATTGTGGTCAGGTCATCGGAAGAATAGGGTTCAAGGACCATGACGCGCGCCCTGGACAGGAGGGGCGATATGACCTCAAAGGAGGGATTCTCGGTGGTGGCACCGATCAGCGTAATCAATCCACTTTCCACATGGGGGAGAAAGGCATCCTGCTGTGCCTTGTTGAAGCGATGGATCTCGTCGACAAACAGTATGGTCCTGTTCCGGTGATGGCGGAGCTGGGTTTTTGCCTCTTCAATGATCGCCTTGATATCTTTGACACCGGCGAGAACGGCGGAGATCGTCTCAAAATGGGACTTCGTCTCACGGGCAATGATGCGCGCCAGTGTCGTCTTACCGGAACCCGGCGGTCCCCAGAAGATCATGGAGAAGAGATTGTCTTCGGCGATGGCTCGGCGGAGCAGACTGCCGGGACCTATAAGGCGGGACTGTCCCTGAAAATCATCGAGCGTCTCAGGCCTCATCCGGTCAGCAAGAGGACGGGCCACCGTCTCTATCTCTTTATGCCCTTCGTCAAACAGGTCCACGTAACGCCACCCCTTGAAATTATATCATCGTACCGTTCGATCTTCCCTGAAGGGGCACCATACCATACTTTGAGAAAATTCTACATGCCCTTCCGCTTCTTCACGGTATCCGCAATTTCGAGTATGGTGGTCATCTTGTCTTTGGGCGGCGCATTGAAACAGCGGTTCCACTCATCGTCCGTCAGGTATTCTCTCAGATACTCTTCTACCGGTATCAGGTTCTGCCAGCATCCGAGCGTCCTCTGGCAGGGGAGAGTACCTTGTTCGCGCCTGCAGTAGGCAAAGGTAACCTCCCCTCCCAGTCGGGGACAGCGCAATATCAAATCGTCAAATCTATTCATCGCAATCTCATTCTGTTGCCTGAAGACTGTTGTTGGCCGGTTACGTCATCATAATCCGGACCTTCGGCGTTCATGCTTCCTTACGGTTTCGGAAACTGCCCGATAATCTTCTTCGCCCGTTCGATCTCATCATCGGGGAGGCGGTAATCGGTCAGCTTTCCGGAAAGATAGGCATCATATGATGCGAGATCTACCAGTCCGTGACCACTCCAGTTGAAGAGGATGATCTTCTCCTTTCCCTCTTCCTTCGCCCGCTGCGCCTCCTGAATCACGGCCGCAATGGCGTGGTTCGTTTCGGGAGCGGGTATGAACGCCTCGGACCGTGCCCACTTCACCCCCGCATCGAAGGTTTCAAGCTGGTTGTACGCCCTGGCCTCGAAGATACCCTCTTTTACCAGGTGGCTGACGATCGGGGCCATACCGTGGTATCTGAGCCCCCCCGCGTGAATGGGAGCGGGAACGAAGTCGTGACCGAGAGAGTACATGGCAAGAAGCGGTGTGGTCATGGCCAGATCGCCGAAATCATACCCGTACGGGGCCTGCGTGAGGGTCGGGCAGGAAGTCGGTTCCGCTGCGACGATCGAAACCTCTTTACCGTGTATCTTGTCGCGTGCAAAGGGCAGGGCTATTCCGGCAAAATTACTTCCCCCGCCGGCGCAGCCGATAACCACGTCGGGATATTCGCCTATCTTTTCGAGCTGCTTCTGGGCCTCCAGGCCGATAATCGTCTGGTGGAGCATGACATGATTCAGAACGCTCCCCAGCGAATAGCGTGAGTCTTCCTTGCCGACTCCGTCTTCAATCGCCTCGCTGATGGCGATCCCCAGGCTCCCGGGGGAATCGGGGGTCTGGGCAAGGATCTTTCTCCCCGTCTCGGTTATATCGCTCGGACTGGGAAAACATTTGGCCCCCCATGTCTGCATCATCAGGCGACGATACGGTTTCTGGTCATAACTGACCCGGACCATGAAGACCCGGCACTCGAGACCGAACATGTTACAGGCCATGCTGAGCGCGCTTCCCCACTGACCGGCTCCGGTTTCAGTGGAAATCTTTTTAATCCCGAACTCCTTGTTGTAGTACGCCTGAGCGACGGCAGTATTGGGCTTGTGCGATCCCGCGGGACTGACCCCTTCATGCTTGTAATAGATTTTAACCGGGGCATCGAGTAGTTTCTCCAGATTGTGTGCCCTATAGAGGGGGGTAGGTCGCCAGAGCACATACTTTTCAAGTACCTCTTCCGGGATGTCGATCCACCGTTCGGCACTCATCTCCTGTTCGATCAGGTTCATGGGAAAGATCTGAGCCATGTCTTCCGGCTTCAGAGGCTGACCCGTTCCCGGATGAAGGGGCGGACTCATCGGGGTCGGCATATCGGGCATAATATTATACCACTGCCGGGGAATTTCGTCCTCATTCAACAACACCTTTACCTGTTTCATACCATATTCTCCTTTGTACTATTTATTACCCAGAGATCACATGCCATGCCTCACCTTTCCCGCAGGCACGGCATATACAAAAACGCCATGAGAAGATCCCATGGCGTTTTATTATCGAATAAAAAACCGTGGGATAATCCGCCCACGGCCATTAGACAGTTCGGCACTTACGTGGACAGATCAGAGTTGACCTCCCACCACCAGCACAATCCGTTTCCTATGGGTCCCCGTACTAGCACTACGTCACTGCCTCATAAGTTTCTATCAATAGAAACACAGCCGAAATCAAATGTCAAGTGAAAATTCGAAAGATCGATTGAATCATAATCCATTATAGTGGAAGAATTACCCGAAAGACATTTGACGAATCTATCCTTTTTGAGTATAAACTCAAAACTTACCGTACAATCCACTCAGGGAGAAAAAGATGATCAGAATACTCTTAATCGGAAACGGCGCCAGGGAACATGTCATAGCCGAAACGGTAAAACGATCGACTCATCCTGTCGCGCTCTTTTCCTGCATGAAAGCCAACAATCCGGGCATTGCATCTCTTTCGGAAAAGGTGCTGACGGCACGCTACGATGACCGGCAGAAGATCGTGCAGTTTGCACGGGAAAACAGTGTTGATTTTGCAATCATCGGCCCGGAGGACCCTTTGAACAACGGCATTGTCGATTTCCTGAATGAGGAAGGGATCCCTTCCGTGGGCCCGACAAAGAGCCTGGCACGGCTGGAAACGTCAAAGGCTTTCACACGGAATCTGCTGGAAAAATACAATATTCCCGGTAATCCGCGGTTCAGGACCTTCTCTTCTCTTGAGGGAATTGAAGCGTTTATATCATCCCTTGCCGGTGTTGTCGTAAAACCGGACGGCCTCACCGGCGGCAAGGGCGTTATGGTCCAGGGAGACCACTTTCAGACAAAAGAGGAGGCCATCGAACTGTGCAGAGAGATTCTCGAAGAACATTCTTCTGTCATGGTCGAAGAAAGGTTCGAGGGTGAGGAGTTTTCACTCCAGTGCCTGTGCGACGGCGTAACGGTCGTGGCAACGCCCCCCGTACAGGATCATAAAAGGAGGTTTGTAGGCGACCGAGGACCGAATACGGGAGGGATGGGGTCCTACTCTCTCGAGGGTCATTCCCTTCCCTTTCTGGAAATGGAAGACGTGGCAGAGGGTCTCGCCATTACCCGGAAGGTCGCCGAGGCCATCTACCGGGAGACCGGCGAATATTACAAGGGTATCATGTACGGCGGTTTCATTGTCACAAGAGATGGGGTCCGGTTGCTCGAGTATAACGCGCGATTCGGCGATCCGGAGGCCATGAATATCCTCCCCCTCCTGAAGACGGATTTTGTGGATATCTGCAGGGCCGTTATCGACGGAACACTGAAGGATTTGACCATAGAATTCGAAAACAAGGCCACGGTCTGTAAATATATCGTGCCCAAGGGATACGGTCTTCCCGCAGATCACCCCGATGCCGGTTCCACCTCATCGAAGATCGAGGTGTCGGATATACGTGATGCGAAGCTGTACTACTCATCCGTGGACAAACGGGAAGACGGCCTGTATATGACCACATCACGGGCGATCGGTATCGTTGGAATAGCCGACGATCTGGACGGCGCCGAGAAGGTGGCGGAGGGGGCGATAGCATCGATCAAGGGCTCCATAGATCATCGGCCCGATATAGGAACAAAGGAACTGATAAACAAGAGAATCCAGCATATGAAAGAGATACGAGGGTAACAGACTATGAGTAATAAGATACGGAAGGTGTTGATAAGCGTAACGGACAAGACAGGAATCGTTGATTTCGCACGGGAGCTGAAAGGATTTGATGTGGAGATCCTTTCCACGGGAGGAACGGCCGCGCAACTCCGAGATGCCGGCATAACCGTTACCGACGTTTCGGATTATACGGGCTTTCCCGAAATGATGGACGGCAGGCTGAAAACCCTCCATCCGAAGATTCATGGCGGCCTGCTTGCCCTGAGGGACAATGAAGGTCACCTCCAGTCGGCCCGGGAACACGGAATCGATATGATTGATATGGTCGTCATCAACCTCTACCGTTTTGAAGACACGGTGGTAAAGGAGGGGTGTACACTGGAGGATGCTGTCGAGAACATCGACATAGGAGGGCCCACCATGCTACGGGCGGCGGCCAAGAACCACCGCTTTGTGTCCGTCGTCACCGATCCGGATGATTACCCCAAGATCATAGCTGAAATGAAAGAGACGGGAGGGATGATATCCGAAGCGACCAACTTCGCCCTCGCCACAAAGACCTTTCAGCTCACGGCGCGCTATGACGGGGCCATTTCCAACTATCTCGGCTCCATAGAAGGAAAAGACAAGACGAAAAAGTTTCCGGACACCTTCACCATCCAGTTCGATAAGGCCCAGGCCCTGCGGTACGGTGAAAATCCCCATCAGGACGCGGTCTTCTACCGGGAAAAGAACGCGCTCCCCTCATCCATCGCATCGGGAAAACAGCTGCACGGCAAGGAGTTGTCGTACAACAATATCATGGATAGCGACGCGGCATGGCAGATGGCATGCGACTTCGACCTGCCGACGGCGGTTATCATGAAACATTCAAACCCCTGCGGCGCAGCAACATCTGACGGCAGTCTCAAAGATGCGTATGTCAAGGCCATGGCGACCGACCCGGTGTCGGCCTACGGAGGTATCGTCAGCTTCAACAGGCCCGTTGACAAGGAGGTGGCGGAGGAACTGGCTAAAACGTTCGTGGAGGTTATCATCGCCCCCGGATTCGATACCGAAGCTCTCGACATACTGACGGCGAAGAAGAATGTGCGCCTGCTGGAGATTCCGGCCCCGTCCGGGACACAACCGGATGATCTCGACTTCAGAAGGGTTGGAGGCGGTCTCCTCGTACAGGAACGGGATCCGGGCAGAGACGACATCAGAAAGGCGCAGGTGGTAACGAAACGAACGCCCACGGAAGAGGAATATCAGGCACTCGACTTTGCATGGCGGGTGGTGAAGAATGTAAAATCTAATGCCATCGTCTTCGCGACAAAGGACCAACTGGTTGGGGTCGGAGCGGGACAGATGAGCAGGGTCGATTCAGTACATATTGCAAAGATGAAGGCGAATCTGCCCACACAGGGAACCGTCCTCGCGTCCGACGCCTTCTTCCCCTTCAGGGACGGTGTCGACATGGCAGCGGAGGCGGGCGTAACGGCCATCGTACAGCCCGGTGGATCGATCCGGGACGAAGAGGCCATACAGGCCGCAGACGAGCACGGTATCGCCATGGTCTTTACGGGCAGACGACACTTCAGGCATTAGAATCCCGCCAAAGGAGAGCAGCATGAAAGAAGAAAGAGGGACTCTGGTAAGCATTGTGCTGGGAAGTGATTCTGATCTTCCCGTAATGAAAGAGGCGGCATCGATCCTCGAGGAATTCCAGGTGCCCCATGAGCTGTTTCTGGCATCCGCCCACCGTTCACCGAAACGGACAACGGAGTTCGCCGAAGGGGCGGCGCGGCGCGGCGTCAAGGTCATCATCGTCGGGGCCGGCATGGCTGCACATCTGGCGGGCGTCATAGCGTCCCAGACTCTTCTGCCCGTTATCGGCGTTCCTCTCGATTCATCCGCGTCTCCCTTCAACGGATTCGACGCCCTCCTTTCAACGGTTCAGATGCCGGGAGGGATCCCCGTGGCCACGATGGCCATAGGAAAAGCGGGGGCAAGGAATGCCGCCCTGATGGCAATCAGGATACTTGCCCTGGAAGACACCAATCTCCGTGAAGGACTCGATGACTATAGAGAGAAGATGGCCCGCAAGATCGAGAAAGGACAGGAGAAATTATAAGTGGTTTCGAAGGTATCTCCCATATTCACGATCAATCCGAACAATCCGGACACATCGGCTATAGCCAAAACCGTAGAAATTCTGAAAGGAGGGGGCGTTATCGCCTATCCGACCGAGACCTTCTATGGTCTCGGCGCCGACATCGGGAACGCACAAGCCCTGGATAGGATCTATACGATCAAAGGAAGGGATTTCAACAAACCCATCTCCATCATCATAGGCAGCAGGGGAGACCTGAAGACCTTCGCGCGAGATATCACCCCGGCAGCCGAAATCCTCATGGACCGATTCTGGCCCGGGGGGCTCACCCTGCTCTTCACCGCATCTCGGAATGTTCCCGAAAAACTGACGGCAAAGACAGGGAAAATAGGCATCCGCCTGTCCAGTAACTCGATTGCCACGCTCCTCGCACAGCATCTCTCCGGTGCCATCACCGCCACCAGCGCTAATCGTTCCGGGCAGAATGAATGTGTATCGATTGAAGAGGTGAGAGACAGTATAGGCGAATGTGCAGATGCCGTCATTGACGGAGGCAGGACTCCTGGCGGGCTGGGGTCAACCATTGTAGATGCCACCGTTGAACCGCCGGTTATCGTCAGAGAGGGAGTTATACCGGCCTCGGAATTATACGGATAACGCTGTTCACGTCCGGCATACTTTGGAAAACCTGACCAGATTCTCTTCTTCACCAAGGGCGATCAGCTTATCTCCCGGCTCTATCTCGTACGAGGCCATTGGATTGAACACCATCCTTCCTGATCTTTTCTCGACGGCCACGACGATCAGGCCGTACTCCTTTCTCAGCCCCGATTCTTCAAGATTCTTGCCGACAACGGGCGACTTCTGAGGTATAATCAACTCTTCCATCCGGAGAGAGAGGTTCCCTCTCCTCGTGGTGATTTCAATAAAATCCAGCATGGCTGGTCTCAGGATAGCCTGAGACATCCTCATCCCGCCTACCTTGTACGGCGATATAACCCTGTCCGCCCCGGCGTTTATCAACCTGCGTTCCGATGCATCGTCCTCGAATCTGGACAGCACATATACATCAGGATTCAGCTCCTTGGCCGCCAGCACAACATAGAGGTTATCCGCATCGGCGGGGAGGGCACACACAACACCCTTGGCCGTCTTGATCCCCGCAGCCAGCAGGGTTTTATCTTCCGCCGCATTTCCGTGTACGTAGGCATAACCGCTGTCTTCAATAGTCTGTATTACCATCGGATTGTTTTCCACGATGACAAACTCTACCTCTTCATGCGTCAGTTCTCCGCAGATGAGATTGCCTATTTTCCCGTACCCGCAAATAATATAATGATTTCTCATCTTTTGTATTCGTTTTTCCAATTTCCCCCTCCCCAATATATCCTGGAAACGCCCTTCCAGTAAGGCATTCATTATCATTGCAAAGGTATAGGCCATCGTGCCCACACCAAAGACGATAATGAAGATGGCAAACAACTTTCCCATCGGGGTTACCGGGTAGAAATCACCAAACCCCACCGTGCCGATGGTAACGATCGTCGCATAAAAGGCATTCGCCAGTGACCATCCTTCCAGGAGATGATATCCCACGGTTCCTGAAACAATAATCAATATCAGAAAGGAAAAAGCGACCTTGACCTGGCGAGTCAATAACACGCGAATTGCCCCCCTCCATGTACCTTATCGGTAAAATCCATTGCCATGGACGTTATTTGCTGTTCGCGACCTCCACACCCGCGAGTTCAACGACAAACTCACTCGCCTCGGACGCAGGCATAACGAACGCCAGCATGAAGGGAATATCGGTATCGGGCTGTATGTCTATGTTGGAATATTCTCTACCGTACGGATTGGAGAGTTCTTTTCTGATTTCCTCGCCGGTCAGGCTCTTCAATTCGTCATCCGTCAGTATGGTCCCGCAGTTCGATTCCTCTTGGGAAAGAACGGCCCCGGATGAATCGAGGATTTTCCCCTTGATCTTTATAGTGGAGATCGCAACTTTGTTCTTATTGACGGCAAAACCTTCGATTATCATGATATCTCCGACAATCGGGTTCTTTACAAACCGCTCTTTCACATTGACCAGGCTCACCTCCAATCCGTACACCCCCGTATCGGAAGCGGTATGGGCCTCTATGCCAAAGATCTTTTCTATCCTCGGCAAGACCACGTCTCTTGCATGGGGCGATATCCAGAGATATATTCCTCCGCAGAGGAGAACAACCAGCAGGCAGAGCGCTATGATCCACCCTGCCCGCCTCGGTCTTTGCATGACCTCTTTTTCTGAAGGGTCCGTTTCTTCCATGATTTCATCGAGCTCATCGTAGGATTCTCTGTATTCGGGCTGTCCTTCATCATCTTCTATGTCGTCTTCGCCAAACATTTTGTCTATGATATCGTCGGCATCCTCATCGTCTCCTCCCTTGTGGATATCGCCTCCGGCCTCCATTGATTCCATCAACGAAGCAATCTCTGCCAGGGGGTTCTCCTGGAAGAATACCGCATCGCATCGGCTGCACCTGACCCATACCCCCTCGCCATCTATCTTCGTCTTGTCGAATCTGTACTGTGTCCCGCATTCTTTACACTGGATAATCACGGCTTTGCTCCTTGGCGGTTTTTTATGAAACGATCACTCTTCAACGACATAAATATCCGGCAGACACCTGAACTTTTCATCAAAATCAAGTCCGTATCCTACAACAAATCCCTCGTCCAGATCAAATCCCACATAATCCGCATCGATGGAGACCTGTCTTCTCTGCTTTTTATCTATCAATGTGCAGATCCGTACGGAATGTGGTCTTTTCTTCTCGAGTCGCTCCTTCAGAAATGCAAGCGTAATCCCGGTATCTATGATGTCTTCCACAACAACCACATCCTTCCCCTCTATACCCGTTTCAATATCCTTTGAAATGGTTATCTTCCCCGAACTTACCGATTCTGAACCATAACTTGCCAGTCTCACAAAATCTATCGTATGGGGAATCCTCAGGTACCTCGTAAGATCCGCCAAGACTATGAAGGCTCCCTTGAGGACCCCAACAAGCACGACGTCCTTCCCGTCAAGATCGTTCGAAATCTCGTCTGCCAGGTCTTTCACCCGCCTGTCGATCATCTCTCTTGAATACAGGATTCTCTTTTTCAGTTTTTCCACTATCCGCCCTTTCCATATGATGTCGCGCCGCAGTTCATGATCGGTCCACGGCATCTCTCGTATAACAGGTTATAAACTTATCTATATTCTCTTGAATGATAGCCTCCCCTCTTCTGAGTTCCTCCGGTGTCTCGAATCTGGAAGTGAGGCTGAGGAATATCTTATCGAATTTCGATCGTTCACACCCGAGGGCATCGTAATCGATGTGGCTGATCATGTACTGTGAACCATCGAAATAGTATTTTCCGAAGCGGTTCGCATCCGTCGACCGGAAGGGCCAAGAAATCTTCAAAGAGAAGAAGTCCAAGGCGATATTACGAAGCCTGCCCTCAAATCGATCAGGATGGGGAACTTCGTATATCCCATCGCTTATAAAGCGGAAATATTCCTGCACCAGGTCGATATCGGTAATGCACAGGCCGTAGAGATACCAGTCGTCAATTGTCCTGATCAGGGCGCTCTTTTCTTCACGGGATATGAAGTGATAACTGGGGCAGAAATGCCCGTCGCACAGCTCCCGCCCGTAGAAGGACACGTCTCTCATGTCCACCCCGTTGTTCTGAAGGGGATGGAGAAGGCAGCCCACCCTTTTCTCCTCACCGTCGAGAAACCCCAGGTACTCACAGCAGTATATTACTTCGTAGAGCTTCTCCTGATTCTCGAGTCTCTGTATCTTATCCGAAAATATCTTTAGATCGGCCTCCCCTCTGACCGTTTTACGAAATATCTCCGTCCTGGTTCTCAGCCTTCCAACCAGAGAGTCCCGTGTACTGTCCGCGTAATTGTAGAGGCCGCAACAGGCCCCGCAGGATTTGCACAAATCGGGTTGACAGAGATGGATAAATTCCTCTCCCTTCATCAAACTCAATACGATACCCCTTGTTTCATTGGTTTTCTTTATATAGTCAAGCTACTCAAAAAGGCAAGGGATAATCCGATCACAAATTCCCGCAACACGGTCCGAAGAGGGTGCTCGCCCTTCAATGCCACAATCATACTTGTAATCTGACACGAAACATTATACTAAGGCTTTGGAAAAAACGATTCGAAAGATGTGAGGAAACAACATAATTTCAATAACAGGAACGGTACTATGCATAACGATAATAATCAAGTGAGGGTGCGATTTGCACCCAGTCCGACAGGATATCTCCATGTTGGAGGGTTGAGGACGGCATTATTCAACTATCTGTTCGCGCGCAAACAGGGTGGAAAGTTTATCCTGCGGATCGAAGACACGGACCAGAAGAGATCCATCCCCGGTGCTCTGGAAAAGCTCACCACAACACTTACGGGAATCGGTCTCCACTATGATGAAGGTCCCGATGTGGGCGGGGACTACGGCCCTTACATACAATCACAGCGGACGGAGATCTATAAAGAGTATACCCAACGACTGCTGGATTCAGGGAACGCATACTACTGTTTCTGTTCCGAGGAACGGTTGAACAATCTGAGAGAAGAACAGCGGAAACGGAAGCGGCCGCCCATGTACGACGGCAAATGCAGAAGCCTGTCGAAGGATGAGGTTGCAAACAACCTGTCACAGGGAATGCCCTTTGTCATACGCCTGAAATACCCCACAGAGGGAAAATCAGTTTTCGACGATGTGGTGCGCGAAAGGGTAGCCATCGACAATTCGATGGTTGACGACCAGGTTCTTATAAAATCCGACGGATTCCCCACCTATCATCTCGCAAGCGTGGTGGATGACCATCTCATGAAGATCACCCACGTCATACGCGGCGAGGAATGGCTTTCCAGCGTGCCGAAACATATCTTCCTCTACGAATCCTTCGGTTGGGAGGTACCGGTATTCGCCCATCTTCCCTTGCTGTTGAATTCAGACAGAAGCAAGCTGAGCAAGCGGCAGGGAGACGTTTCCGTTGAAAGTTATCTTGAAAAGGGGTATCTCCCCGAGGTCATGCTCAACTTTATCGCTCTCCTCGGGTGGCATACGGCGGATGACCGGGAGCTGTACTCCCTCAGCGAACTGGAAGAGGTGTTTTCACTGGACAGAATCAACAAGGCAGGGGCCGTGTTCGACACGGAAAAACTGAACTGGATGGGAGGGCACTACATACGGCATCTTGACGTGGAGTATATCGCTGATCAGTCGAGGCGCTTCTTTGAAGAGGCCGGCATAGATATCAGCGACACCAACAGGTACCTGAAGGCGATCAACACGGCGCGCGATTACGTGTATTGTCTCTCCGATATCGTCGAACATGCCCGCATGTTTTTCGAAGAACTGGTATTCTCGGAAGAAGACAGAGATCTCATCAAACAGGAAGATTCCCAGCGGATCTTTGCGTACTGGATCGAGGCATTGGGGAAAAAGGCCGAATGGAACTCGGACGAGGTAACTGAACTGACAAAACAATCGATCGGGGAACTGGGCATCAAGGGTAAGCATTTCTACTTTCCCATCCGCCTCGCGCTCTTTGGAAGCTGTCACGGCCCCGACATACCAACGCTGATCGATATCCTTGGACGTGATGAGGCCGTCAAAAGGCTCGAAGCCTGCCTGATCTGATATCCCCTGTTTCGATCAAGGCACGCAAGGGTACCGGCGGATATAGTTTGAATCGATCGGACGAGCTTCCATGCTTTCGCTCATACACGGATGAGGGAGAGGGCCTGATCCAGATCGGCTATCAGGTCATCCACATCCTCAATTCCGACAGAGTAGCGTATCAGTTCCTCGGGGATTCCCATGGCCTTTCTCTCTTCGGGGGTACATTCCACATGGCTTGTCACTGAGGGCGGACCGGCAATCGTCTCCACGGAGCCGAGATTTGCGGCCCTGCGTGCATACCTGAGGCGGGGAAGGAAGGTACGTACGGAATCAAAGCCGCCTTTTACGGTAAAGCTCAGGACACCTCCGAAGGCCTTCATCTGACGGCATGCGACATCGTACCGGGGATGGCTTTCCAGGCCGGGGTAGAAAACGTCTTCCACCTCTTTTCTTTCCTGAAGAAAGCGTGCGATCGTCAAGGCATTTTTGCTCTGTTGACACACACGGAGATAGAGCGTTTTCATGCCTCGCAGAAGGAGGTACGCCGCAAAAGGATCCAAGGCGGCACCGGTTATCTCCCGGTAGTGGTATATGGTATCTATCAGACCCGATGCACCGCAGACGGCACCGCCGAGGGCATCGGCATGTCCGCCAAGAAACTTGGTGGCGCTGTGAATAACCAGATCCGCACCCAGTTCCAGCGGTTTCTGGTTAAAGGGCGTTGCAAAGGTATTATCCACCACGACGAGCGCACCCTCGACATGGGCCGCACGTGCCAAGCGTGCAATATCAACTATCTTGAGCGTCGGATTCGTCGGGCTTTCCAGATAGAGGATTTGACAACCCTTCGCCACTTCTTTCTCAATCTCCTCGTGATCCGATGTCTCACAGAGCTGTGCCGTGATTTGAAAACGGGGGAGGAATTCCAGAAACAGCTTGCTCGTTCCACCATAACTGTCTTTTATGGATACCACTCTGTCGCCGGGAGAGAGCAACGCAAAGAGGGTGTTACTGATGGCGGCCATTCCAGTGGAAAAGCTTGTCGCCGCTTCCGCATCTTCCAATTCCCGAATTTTCTCCTCAAAAACACGGACGGTGGGGTTGGTATTTCTGCTGTAAATGTAGCCGCGTTCTTTTCCCTGTCCCACCGCCAGCCATTCATCGATGTCGTCATAGCCGAATGAAACGCTCTGTACGATGGGAACCTGCGTGGCATGACGCCACATCAGGTCCTCTTCTCCCGACCAGACCGCCTTTGTCGCCCCTTTCGCCTCCCTGCGCTTTTCCATACAGTCTATCCCTTTTCTCCGGAGCTTCCTTCAGAAGATTTCTTTTCCTTCTCCCGCCTGCCTTTTCTCATAATCGAAAAGGCGATAAAGACCATCACAGCTCCGATAAGGATGCTGATTCTGTCTTTGGACCAGAGGCCGTAGGCAAAATCCGCAACACCCAGGATCATGAAAAAGATAAGAACATATTGATTCATCGTTGCCACACCTCTCCGTACACCACCCGGTCATGAGTCCGATGCCTGCCTGTATGAAAAAGATACGCCTTCACTGCTCAGTACCCGGACATCTTCCCCGACATCTCTTCTATATCAACCCGTATCACGGCGGTCTTCGCAACCTTGTCATCAGGATATTCAAAGGGCCTATTTGAATAATGCTCCATAATGACATCGAGCGCCCTGCGTACGGACTCGGGATCGTTTATGATATGGGCCTTTCCGAATCCTATGACGCTCTTGTATCGAACACTCCAATTGCATGCCTTGTCCGCGTCCACCATATTGATATCACTCTCTATTTCAAAGCACACGTTGTTGTTCTCTCTGATAATGTCCAATTTCCTGCCCGCCAGGGCACTGTGAAAATAGAGAGAGTCCCCGTCATAGCCGAAACAGAGGGGTACGATATAGGGTTTGTTTCCCACCGCAAGGCCGAGTCTGCAAATGATTGCCTTTTCAATAATGGAATCTACTTGTTGTCTGTCTGTAATCTCTTTGTCTTTTCTTCTCATTGTCCACCCCTTGTTTTCTTTCACAATCTCATCCTCCTCCGTATATACCTGACAAGAAAAAGCGACATGGCGGCTACCGATACTATCCGCAGCAGAGTAATCAGCCCCTCGTCTTCTATTCCAGAATTGCCAGTCTGACCATTCGACCATTCATTGTCAACTTCATACTCACCGGCCGGATGGTTTCCCTCTGTTGCCGCACAGGCGACATTTTGTACATTCCAGCCATAGACAGCCCTATCGATTATTTCAGAAACTTTTAACCCGGTTGAGCAATTCGTATATCGCAGAAAGAAAGAAGAATTTATAGAAGAGGTGTAAAAAATACAACCTTTTTATTTAATTTCAATTGATTTCTCCTCTAAAAGATAACGACTTACAGGGATAGAATGACGCTTTTTCGGGATCGCCCGATTTCGAGAGGAAATTATAGATGATATGACACTGAGAACAGTAAAATTTTTACATCGAGGTATCAAACCTGTAGGTATTTTGAATTTCAATTTATTATAACAACGGGTACGGAATCAACTCTTTGTCCGTCCCGATTTGATCGTACCCTTGATGGTTAATTTTCGAGCGTGCCCATACAGGCTATCTCATTTCCCCGGCGAATCACAGATGCAGAAAAAATCTGTACTCATCCGCTATCCATGCCTCTTTTCGTACTACAGATGCCTTAAAGTGGGAAGCTTATCTCAGTGAGGGGCTCTCCATGCATCTAAAACCATACTGTTAAACCCCCATCAACGGATAAAACATGACCTGTAATATAATTTGATGCGTCTGAAGAAAGAAAGACGGCAGCGCTCTTAATATCCTGCGGTTCCCCAAAACGTTTCAACAGAAAATGAGAAGAAAGCTGTGATTCTTTATTCTCTATCGTCCATTTGGTCATCCTTGATGGAAACCAACCAGGGGCAATCGCATTAACATTTATGTTGTACTTTCCCCATTTTGTCGCTAAATCCTTGGTAAAGGTTATTACGGCGCCCTTTGAGGTATTGTAGGGAATAGCGTTCATGCATTGCGGATCTGTCCCTCCCAATCCGGCATACGATGAAATATTTATTATCTTTCCCCGCTTTTGTTTTATCATTGCCACTCCGGCTTTTTGGCAAAATAAGAATGTTCCTGTTATATTGACATCCATCACTTTTTGCCAATCTTCCAGTTTGAATTCTTCGACGAGACCTCCCCAAGTTCTCCCTGAATTGTTTATCAGTATATCAATCTTACCGAATTTACCGAGTGTTTGCTCTACTATACTAACGATCTCATCCTCATTGCTCAGATCACATTTTAGAGCAAGGGCCTTAACTCCGTGTTTTTCTATCTCGTGTGCCGTTTCTTCACACTTTTCCAATTTCCTCGAACAAATAATCACATGGGAACCAGCTTCCGCCAAACCCAAGGCCATCATTTTGCCAAGACCGTCGCCCCCTCCTGTTACAATTGACACTTTTTCATCAAGATTAAATGACTTCAAAATACCCATAATATCCTCCCATGTGTTAGATAAAAATTCGCTTTACTTTCAAAGATCGTCTGTAAGGGAGAACTAGCCTCCGCTGTAAACTCACCTCAATCCCTCCGTCCGAATGCTTTGCAAGACCAAAACAATGTATTACCGATCTGGAATTTGACTGGGTTAATATCATGGGATTCACTACCTCCCCCAATTACATTAACAACTAAAAAGCATACTACCATCGTTTGAACTTCTGAAACCCAACAGTTTTTATTACTGCAACAGTACGTAAGAAATATACTACTCTGGCCAAGCACCTTAATAATTCTAACCGCCTTCTCAATCTTTCGTAATCTATGACGGCATTCCGCAATGCTCCTCGATTATTGAATACTCATGTTAGGCAATGCCTAAACCCGAGAGCCTAGGCCTAGGCATTGTTATTCCAGTTACCGACCCTTAAATATCGGTTCCCTTTTTTCACGCCACGCATTCATTGCCTCCTTCACATCCTCGGAAGTGGCAAGTATGGACTGGCAGGCACCGGCGAGCTCAAGACCAGCCAGTAGATCCATATCGAGTCCCCGGTACATAACCATCTTGGCCAATTTGAGGGCACCGGCGGGGTTCTTGGCAAAGGCCTGTGCCATCCCGATGGATTCGGTCAGCAGAGCCGCAGCAGGAACTATTCGATTATACAGTCCTATCCGCTCGCCCTCTTCGGCCTCTACAAACCTTCCACTCAAGATTAGCTCGGCCGCTCTCCCAAGTCCCACCAATCGTGGCAACAGATAAAAGCCGGATTCGGCAGGAAGGAAACCGCGCTTGATCCATATAGAAGCTACCTTGGTATTTTCACAAGCAATGCGGATATCGCAGGCCAATGCGGTATCGCATCCCATACCCACGGCATAACCATTAAGGGCGGCTATAGTGGGAACCCGCAAGTTCTGCAAACCAATAACTACCTTTGGAACCCAGCTCCGGTACCCATCCTGGAATATTTGGGCATCGTCAGAATTGGCAAACTTCATCTTTTGTCCGGGTTCGCCCTTGCCAAAATCCGCACCACAGCAGAAGGCCTTATCTCCTGCACCTGTAAGGATAAGACCTCGTATAGAGTGATCATTGCCCACCCTTTCAATAGTGGCAATAACCTCTTCCAACATCTGTTCATTGATGGCATTGTATCGCTCAGGACGATTGAATGTTATTATTCCTATATTCTCCTTAACTTCAAACAGCAATGTATTCATAATGATTTCTCCTGGTTCTCATATTTACTGTTTGGCTTCCTGTCTCATCATAGCCTCTAGTTCCTGCTGGAGCTCTTTTTTAGTCACCTTCTGGTGTCCCCTCATAGGTAACTCTTTGCGAATTTCTAGACGTTCTGGAATCTTGTAGGGTGCGATCTTCTTAGAGTCAAAAAGCTCCTTCATCTCCTCAAAGCTAAATTCTGCACCCGGTTGAAGCGCGACATATGCGCAGGCCTTTTCCCCCATAACTGGATCCGGCATCGGGATCACTGCCGCACTCACAACCTTGGGATGCATAAGCAGATAACCCTCTATCTCTGCTGGATAAACATTTTGGCCGCCCCTGATAATGACGTCTTTTTTCCGAGAAACGAGATAGATGTTACCGTCGGCATCGACCTTGCCTATATCGCCACTCTTGATATATTTTCTTCCATCAATGGTATAGGTTGCATTTTCCGTAAAATCCGGCTCAAGATAATAACCGGCAGTTATGCCTGGACCAGTATATATGATTTCGCCAAGTTGATCGGTGGGGACTTCATTGCTGTCGTCGTCAACTATCTTAACCGTCATACCTTTCACCGGCTTGCCGACTGTATTGTAGCGGGCATACTCCGTAGTATCGACACTGGTTATGGATATGAGACCACCATCAAACTGACCGTAGAGATTGACAATGATACAGCCAAGTTTCTCTTCGATTTCTTTAGCCAGAGCATGAGGCAGTGGAGCGGTAGAGGTATAGACACATCTCAACGATCGCAAATCGTATTTATCGAGTTCAGGAGCATTGGCAATCTTTGCCAGCTGAGCCGGCACGGCCAACAAAACCGTTACCCTGTACTTCTCAAGCAATTCCAATGTTGACTCTACACTCCATCTTGATTGAACGATACTCGTAGTCCCATACAACGCATTTGAACCATTGTAACACACAATAGAGCTCAACCCCGCCACAGCGCTTATGATGTTGAGCACCATATCGTCTGCGGTAAGCTTTATTGCCTCCGCCTGGCGATGGGCCATATATATCCGCTGAACCTGGGTATGTTCGGCTCCTTTGGGAAGACCGGTGGTACCGCTTGTGAATCCAATAACCGATACCTCGTCTGCCGTAAATGCGGTGTCGGAAAAATCGATTGGTTGTTTTTTCTCAATGGGAGTATGCATCATGGCATTGATGGATAGTGTCCCCTCCGGAATCTGATCGCCAAGGACCATAATGTGCTTAAGTTTTGGAAGCCGTGTCTTTATCTCGGCTACCGCATCATAGTAACCGAATTTACGGAACTCGATGGGGATGGCTATTGCCACCCCTTCGAATCTGGACAGCATCTGTTCAATCTCCCACTCCCTTAAAGTCATAAGGGCCGTGCCGCACAGAACGCCTGCCTTTTCGCATGCAACACGAAAGATATAGGATTCCACGCAATTGGGTAATAGCATGAAGATAAAATCGTCCTTCTTAACTCCAAGTTTACGGATCTGGAATGCAAGCTGATCGGACAGTTTCTTTACCTCAGACCAAGAAAGCTGTGACCCGTCAGGGCTTATATACGCCGCTTTTTCAGGATAAAGCCGAGCATTCTTATCCCATAAACTGGCAGTGGTATCTTTGGTCCAGAATCCGTTTGAATAATACTCGTCGAACATTTCTTTAGTGTATCTCGTTGGTTGTGACATAGTAACTGCTAAACCTCCATCTGTATTGTGTATAATGCCTGCTGCTCAATCACCTCTCCTGTATGCAAGAGGGACCAGGCACGGCCGGACATTTCATGGTTGTGCCGGATGGTTATCAAGCATCATAGTATGAGCTCACGGTTATGTTGTCTATAAACAACTGGTTACGTGTTACACCGTCGATGCTTCCGACGATTCAATCCGCTATTGGGTAATCTTCCTTATGCAATACATATGACAGAATCGGTATCCCGTGTTAATCCACTACAAGCGAAGGTTTCTGAACCTCCTGGGTGTGGTGCGAGATATATGGACCAACAGGCTATACAGTGATATGACGTTCAACAAGTGGTCCCTCTTTATGCTGCTAGGTACAATGTTCTTCCGTACCGAGTGGTTGAAACTCATCACCACCGTGGTCGGTATACTGAGGACGATCAGATGTACCGATTTAAAGGTCACGGTAGCGACCAAAAGAACCAAGCAAGAAGAGAAAAGTCGTGGCCCTTTTGAGAGCTGTTGTTTCACTCTATCGATCGCCAACCCACCCTGCGATGGGGGACCGTATTGCTGAGATAACGTGACAGAAACCGACGACAGTAAGCCTTAGATGTGAATTGATCATTGGCCAGTTCTCCGGGATACAATTGATCCCAACGGATTATTCAGTTCTCCGCAATCTACTTGTCAAGCTTTTATACGCCGATCTCAATCTCAGAACACCCTGTCCACAGTATCCTTTATCTCGCCATAATAAAGAACAGGTCCATCTAAGCACACCCGCTTGTGGCCGATCATACAGTGCCCGCAAACTCCCATGCCGCATTGCATACGGCGTTCCATTGAAAGAATTATCTGGCTGACTCCAAAGCCCTTATTCATGAGCTCTTGCGATACAAACTTCATCATTATACCCGGACCACAAATAACAACTATGGCATTACCAGCACTGATCTCAGTCTTATTGAAAAGTTCGGTAACCAATCCTACATTTCCCTGCCAATCTTGATCAGGTCTATCGACTGTAAAAAGAGCCTCCATCCCCCTTTTGTCTGTCTGAACCTTATTAAAAACAAAAGAGTCTTTATAAATCATATCATCGGGTGTGCGGGCTCCATGCAATAATTTCAATTTACCGTACTGGTCTCTTCTTTTCATGAGGGCATCAATCAATGACCACACCGCAGCAAGCCCAATACCACCGGTCACAATATAGATATCTTTACCTTTCATTATCTCCAAGGGATAGCCATTCCCAAATGGACCCCTAATACCGATAGTTGAGCCAATCTCTAGATCTTTGACTCCATTGGTCGCCCTGCCTTTTTCTTGAATGGTTGTTTGAAAACTACCATTCGATCCGAGAACAGATGCGACACTCACTGGAAATTCGCCATATCCGAACAAGGTAACTTCGACAAATTGTCCTGGTTTTGCGTCAAAAAATCGATTTTCCATTGATATGGTAAGAGTCCTGATATCAGATGTTTCATCTTTGATACCTTTAATTTTAGCCAGTTCTGGAATAAACGTATTCCTCATTCCTACCCCTCCTGTATTTTCTTTGCAGCGTCTCGGATGCTCATGTGTCCGGGACAGAAATCCCGACATCGGCCGCAGCCCACACAGAAGGCCGTTCCATATCTGGTTGCATCGTAATAAAATTTGTCTAGTACCCGATGTCTGAATCTGTCTTTAACATCCGGTCTGACATTTACATTGCCGGCCATCGTTGCAAATTTCTCATAATGACAGGAATCCCAGGTCAGGTTCCGGCTCCCCTTGGTGCGCTCCGGATTTACCCTTTCTACGACACTGAAACAGTGGCAGGTAGGACAAACCATATTGCAGGCTCCACAAGTAAAGCATTGGTTTGTAAATTCAGACAAAAGTGTATCGAGGTCACAATCCGATATATTCTGCGCAATCTTCTCTATATCAAGTTTCTCTGGGAGGGCGTTATTCACCATCTCAATTTGATTATCTCGTTTTTCCTTGTCCTTTCTGCTCGCTTTTTTGAAGTAATCGGAGCTGAGCAATTTCTCACCAATATCGGTCCCCGCCCTCACAAAATAGTATTCACCGATATCGGTAAAAAGGAGATCATACCCAATCTCGATATCAGGACCTGCTCCGGATGTGCTGCAGAAACAGGTCTGATGGGGCTCATTACAGGTTATACCAATAATGATACAGTTCTCTCTCTTGTTACGGTATCTTTTATCGTCGAAATCTTCCTCAAGAAGCACCTTATCGATCCGAAGTAGTGCTGAAATATCACATGGATGCATTCCAAAGAAAACCCTTTTCTCCCTCCATTCATCACCAACATCCTCAACTGTTATATTGCCATCCGAATCTTTTTCAAATTTATACAGCACTTGGTTATTGGGGAAAAAAATATTCTTAGGAGAAACCATCGTGGTTGTGTAATCCAGCATCAATTCTTCAAATTTATTGATAGGTGCGAAGGTTGTATAGCTGTATTGTGCAGTTCCCCCTCCCTTCAACGTTGGGCCAATAATTTCATATTCTTCCTTCAAGTCATTAAAGAACTTTTCCAGATCTCTCTTATCTATTAATTTCTCCATGGCAATCATTTCTCTTTCTTCGCTTTGTAGATCCGACAGGCATATCCTCTTATCGTGCACGAACCCGTATCATCATCCCATGGCTTACGGTAATCGGTTACCAGATTCTGGTTTGCATCAGGGTACACCCAGTCTCCCCAACCGAACTCCACATTAACAACTTTGGGATGTGTGCCTTCTTGGAGTCTGGCTTGCTGTTTCATCCTGCCACGGTATGTTTCGATCCAGATCCAGTCGCCATCCTCGATGCCGTATTCCTTTGCAGTATCAGGATTTAGATATGTGGTTGGCGGCAATGATTTATTCATTAAACGATCGACACACCTGTATCCTGAAAGCATCATGATTTCACTTTTATAGTCTGTCATAATCAGAGGGTATTCCTCTGTCATGTTAAAAAGTCCCTTCAGAGGCGCTTTTACCTCCTTAAATCGCGGCACAGGATCAGCACCATATTTTTTCAGTGTATCACAGCGCAGTTCTACCTTCCCGGAAGGCGTACCATACCCTACCACCTTTTCTGGGTCGTATTTCCATTTCCCGGAGACATGATGTACTTCGTCGCGGAATTTCTTCCAGGTAAGCCCAAGAGGTTCACAGACGTAATCCAGAATCTGCTCCTCATTGTCCCAGAAATAGTCATTTAACCCGACTCTTTTGGCCAATTCATTAATAAACTTCATGTCAGACCACGCCTCGCCAGGCGGATCAACTAATTTGGGATTTGCTCGAATCCCACCATGCCATGCCGGCCAGTATCCCACCGTCTCGTGTTCGTGCATGTTTGCTGCAGGTAAAACAATATCCGCAATATTTGTAGTGGCCGTTGGAAAGAGTTCCGAAAAAACCAAAAGCTCAAATTTTTTGAATGCCTCTGCCGTAGCCCGCGAATCAGGATACGTAATAAGTGGATTGTTGACATATCCAATCCCAACTTTGGGTAAATATGGGTCCTCTTCTAATAAAGCCCTCACCAACGCCTGAGTTGGGACATACCCGAAACGTGCTGCCATTCCGGTTTCAAACCCGCCTATAGTTCGTTCAGGGCTTCGAGGATACTTGCGCAAAACGTCTTTCATATCACCGATCATGAATGAACCCGTGCGCCTGTATTTTGCACATTCAATCTCACAAAAACCTGCTGTGGGTGTATTGACGTTTGCCGTAAGGCCTCGGATAACATTGATGGCCCGCAATGTCTGAAATGATGCCACACTACCTTCCAATGCATTACCCGTAGCAATAACACTGGGCGGATTCGCTGCAATAACTCGCGCCACCTCGATAATCTGCTCTTTGGGCACCCATGTCAGATCAGCAACCTCATCCAGGGTAAATGTTTTACATTCTTCAACAATATCATCAAATCCAATTGTCCATTCTTCTATATATTTCTTGTCATACAGGCCTTCTTCGATAATAACTTTATTCAGTCCCATCGCCAAGACACCATCACTGTTTGGTCGCGGCTTGAGCCAATAATCACAGTCCGAGGCATGCATAGCTTTTTCCGGCCATAACTCTATATTTTTCGGATCGATGATGATCACCTTCATGCCATTCGTTATACAGCGATTCATATCGTACCGGCCAATCATGTTAAAGGTCCCTCCACAATGAGCCGGATTTGCACCCCAAATGACCATTGATCTGGGCTCGCCTTCCATCCTAGATTGTATATAGCGGGACCCAAACGTAAAACTACATGATTCAGTACACTGCACACCGCAGTAATTACCTGGCGTAACGGTATTGGGGGAACCAAAGGCCGAAGCGAATCTCTGCCCCATTGCGAATTCCATACCCTTCGGTTCACCAAGAATCATTACCAACCTTTCAGGACCATACTTTTCTTTTACCTCAAGCAGTTTGTCGGCTATCTCGTCCAAGGCGTCATCCCAAGTAATCTCTTTCCATCGACCTGAACCTTTTTCCCCTACTCGCCTGAGCGGTTTTGTCAGTCGGTCCGTGCTTTCGATCGTTCCTATCAAATGATCCGCTCCCTTCTGAACCGAACAAATATGAACAGGATAGCCCGCAGCACCTTTGATATCGATTACCTTTCCATCTTCAATGGTAACATTAAAATAGCAGTGATTCGGGCAAATATGACAAGAGGTAATTTTTTCTTCTCGTGTAGCCATGCAGTTATCCCCTTATAAAGATTTTATTGTACAGGTTATGGTCGATTGCCAATCGTATCCCATTCATGAGCGTGTACTCGAACTACCTGATATCCTTTTGAAACTGAGAAAATTAAATAGCACAAACAATAGTCCATACAATCGGTTGCTTTTTGCTCCATGGAATCATTCGGGAACCAAAACTCCGGAAAGGAGGATACGATGAATCAGTTTCGTAAGACATCCAAGTTTTCTGGTCTCGCGCAGATGGATGAAAATCTCAACTGATTGTGTTTGTACTGATTTCTTTATCCATAACGATAAGTGAACCAGACAACACCGAGAACCTCTATCTCCCTAACCTCAAGAAATATATTATTTTTCAACAATCTATCTCACGAGGAGCATATTGTGAAACATACAATCTTATATCTATAAAGGCATCGTAAAGCGGCCGTTTCTCAGGCCACCCCTTTCATAATGAAATCGGTCAGCGTATCAACTATCTCATCTCCCTCGTATTGCTTCATATTCCATCCTCTCAAGGCAAGCATGGCGACCAAATATACAATAATGTTGGCAACAATCTCTGTATTCTCAATATGCAAAGCACCTTCCTGAACTCCCTGATCAAGGAGCTTTTTGATCTTGTCGACCTTCTCGCTTTCCTGTGCAAGAAGCGATTTCCGTTCTGGCTTTTCGAGCAACCAGGTTTGTCTGTAGGTTAAGAGGATCTCATCTTTGAATTCCAGAGATTGTCCGAGAAAAGCTCTAATGGTCGATCGAAATTCATCCAAACCCCTCCATTCCATTTTTTCAGTTTCATAGAGGGCTCTATAGACTCCCTTTATCATATAGTCGTGCACCAGGTAGAGTAAATCGTCCTTTTTCCCTATATAATCATAAAGATTGCCAATTGTTACACCAGTTGCACGGGAAATTTCCCGCATACTGGTTCGATCAAACCCCTGTTTAAAAAAAAGCTTTCCGACTTCTTTTACGATCTGTCGTCTTTTTTCAAGAACCAATGCCTCATTTTTTATTGTTGTTTTTATTGTTCCCATCTGTACCTCGCTTCTCTATGTTAAAGGTCCCGTTTCGCCGAGTATCTTTATTTATTGTTTGTGAAATAACTATCAAAATTACCTATGAAACACTGCCTTTCTGGTACATTCACCGGCTGTGGTTCACATCTACCACCCAACTTACAATCGTTCCCGACTCCGATCTAACACTACCCCCACCAAAAAATTATAGTACTATTACTATCGATACCATTAAAGCAGCAAGGGATCTGGGAACCATATCAACTTGCTTTTAAGGTCGCATCAAAACGGTGTAGTATCAAGAAAGGACCGGCCTTAACTCCCTGGATTACAACAACCCTTAATGATATCCTGTGTGCAACACCAGCGTACTGTACCCTCTTTGAAACGATTGAAAAAGATCATTGCGGTCTTTGCCTGCACATCTCGTGATGTCTCCTCAGATTACCAGGCAGCCTCAAATATTTTGGCCAAATCGCTCTTCTCAGCATTTCGCACATTGACATCAATAACATGAGGTTGGAATTCCAAAACATTCTCAACAAAATCGGGAATATCCTCTCGTCTTATCCCAACGTCTCGCATCCTTTGGGGCATACCGACATCCTTGGATAATTGTACCACGGCATCGATCGCCTTTTGCGCTTTGGCATTCAATGATAACCCCTCTATCTTCTCTCCCATTAATTCAGCTATTACAGCAAATTTATCCCGACTTGCAGGCAGATTAAACTCCATTACATAAGGCATCATTATGGAACAGGATGCACCATGTGATATGTGTGACATCATTTGGAGAGGGTAAGCCATAGCATGAGATAACCCGAGTCCGCTGAAGATGAAGCTAAATGCCAATGATGCAGCTACAGCCATGTTGTATCGTGCTTCCATATTCTTTTTACCTTGACCATAGGCAAAACGAAGATTATCGGAAACAAGCCTGATGGCCTTCTCTGCAAACATATCTGAAACAATATTTGCCTTCCATGATGTATATCCTTCTATGCCATGGATAAGGGCATCCATGCCGGTTTCAGCAGTTATCCGGGGAGGGAGGTCGGCAGTGAATGACGGATCGACAATAACTGCCAACGGACGGAGGGAATAGCTATATATGGAACGCTTAATACCGATCGAATCGTCAGTTACGATCGCAACCCAAGTCCATTCCGATCCTGTTCCAGATGTAGTGGGGATCAGTATAGTGGGAACTGCCGTCCAATTGACCTTATATTGCCCCAAACAATCTTGGAGAGCATGACCTTGCCCTGCAGCAATTACACTAACTGCCTTGGCAGTATCGAGAACGCTGCCACCGCCGAATGCAACTAGCAAATCGTACTCACCTTCTCCAAACATCCTGTTGCACTTTTCCACCGTACTAAAGGGAGCATCGGGTTTGCAACCGTCAAATATGCCAAACTGAAGGCCTTCTCTTTTGAGTGGGGCTACAAGCGCTTCAACCAGAGACGTTTTCGATAGATATTCATCTGTAACAATAAGTGGTTTTCTGGCATGGACCTCTGAAATTATTGGCCCTAACTCTTCTCCAGCACCAATCCCCATCAAGGTTCGAGGTATCGAAAAACTAAAGCTACGCAAAGTAGTTGTCATTGTTTCTCCTTTCAAAATCATTTACTTGAAATACAGATTCTTTGTTATACGATTTAGTGTCTCCGGTTCTTTCTCTCTGAACAAATCAATCGATCTGTGGACAAATATCCAACTCCACAAGTTTATTAATCGGAATACTTCCATCGCTATTCCAGCCCCTAACAGTATAATATTCAGTAATCATTTTATTGAGTTCTACTACCTGACCTTTACTGGGTCCTTCTGGCATCGGCTCTGTCAACATCCTCTTTGGTAGAGAATCATCTGCACTGGTAAGGCCTGCTTTTTGATTGAATAATCGCTCTACATTCCATATCCTTTCTCCAGCCTTCATCAAACTTTTCGCATCGTATCCCGCACCGGTTGCAGCCTCAATAATCGGAAGCATATTTTCAACTTTCACAACACCGCGGATAAGACAACAAACACCACAGGAGTCCAGTACAGTGAGATAATCCTGCCCCCCCATGAGTAGAGCCGCTCTGTCTTTATAATCAAAACGGTCCACCATTTCCTGACCAAATGTTCGACCGCGCATATGGCAGGCGCCCCGATTGGAAGTGGCGTAGCCAAGCCCTTTTTCTTTAAGACCACGAGGGTCATAGCCTGACATTTCCATTTTCTTGCTGGTCATGGCAAGCTCTGGATGTCCATACTTTTCCGCCAGGCGATATGATCCTTCGGCAAGAACATCACCAAAGCCCTTTCTCTCACCAATCATATCGATTAGTTTTATCATAGCTTCGCCATCACCGAAATTAAGCGAAAAACCAATGTCTTCATATGGCAGAAAACCCCTTTCATACAACTCCATCGCACAGGCTATAGTTCCTCCGGTAGACATTGTGTCCAAGCCCAATTCGTTACACCGGTAGCCGGCTCTGGTTATCATCAGAGGGTCTCCTATACCGCAATTTGGTCCAAGTAGAGCTATAGTTTCGTACTCAGGGCCTTCTCCCTTTAGAATCTCTCCTTCATTTTCTACCTGTGTTACCCGTCCGCATGCCAGCGGGCAAGACAGACACGCTTTTCTCCCTGTAAGAACCGATTGTTGTATTGCTGTGGCATTTATCCTTTCCGCTTCTTCGAAAACGCCTGTTTGGAAGTTTCTGGTGGGTATTATGCCTGCCGCACTGACTGGATCAACAAGAAACGGAGTGCCCTTGTCTGACAAAACTTTCATGTTGTCTGAAGCTAGGAGCATATCTCTTACTCGTTTTACACTTTCCTTAAACATTGTCTCATCGGACAAGGGAATCTTTTTTGTTCCACATGTGACAATTGCCTTTAAATTCTTGGAGCCCATTACGGCTCCAATTCCACCACGGGCCGCAGCCCGATATTTATCGTTCATCACAGCGGCATACAGAACCTTTTTCTCACCAGCTATTCCAATACAGGCAATAGAACTTTTCTTTGCCATACGAGCATCCATGAACTCACTGCGGAGTATATCGTCGGTTTCTGTGACGTTCTTACCCCACAAATGAGTAGCTGGCTTCAGATGAGCCCCTGAGTCCGTAATGGACAAGTAAACCGGTTCTGCAGCACGGCCCTCAATAACAACGAGATCATACCCTGTGGACTTTAGTCTGGTTCCAAATTTGCCGCCGGAATTACAGAAAATGATACCACCAGTGAGTGGGGATTTCGTTACCACCATATACCGACCACTTGCGGGCGCTCCTGTACCGGTGAGGGGGCCGGTGGCAAAGATCAGTTTGTTTTCAGGGTTGAAGGGATGCGTAGAGGGAGACATTTCCTCTAATAGCAGTTTTGCTGCCAATCCGCGCCCTCCTATATATTGTTTCAGAATCGAAATATCCAACTCCTGATCAGAACATTCACCACTGTTCAAGTCGACTCGAAGCATTTTCCCGAACCATCCGTACATCATATTTCTATGCCTCCTCGGAATATTTCCTTTTACTCATATCCAGAATCAGGGTAGGACCAGTCCCAGAGATCTCGGTATAATGAGACTAAGCTCTGGGAAAAAGATAGTAAGGTAGAAAACCAATGCTATACACAATACAAAAGGCAGAATGCTTTTGGTTATCGCTGCCGCAGGGATGTTTCCAACGGCACTGGCAATAAATATGCTTTCCGCCATGGGGGGAGTATTTTGGCCAACCATAATGCCAACAACGAGAACAACACCGAAGTGTATAGGGGATATGCCGAGTGCCATGACAGAAGCATAGAAAAGCGGAACACACACAAATAGCATGAGAATACACTCCATAAATGTACCCAAAATAATGATTACTATACTTGCCAGTAATAAGAATGCTAACGGACTAAGCGATGCGGTCATAACCAAATTGAGAATCTTCTGTGGAAATTCCGCCAGTACAAACATCCGTCCCAGCAAAATCCCACCGGCGACCATAATCATAACCGAACCTATGGTATTTGCAGCTCTCTTGGTAGCATTCCAAAAAGTTTGCCAGTTGAGTCCACGATAGAAAAAAACCCCAATAATCAAGGAATAGACACAGGCTACACTTGCTGCCTCGGTAGGTGTGGCGATTCCAGCATATATGCTTCCCAGTACAATGACCGGCATTATGAGAGCAGGAACAGAGCGCTTTATTATATCACGCCTTTCATGGGGGGAAATTTCGGCAGATAAGATGTATCCTTTCCTTTTACCAATAATGTATGCACATACAACCATTATCCCAACGGTTAGTATACCGGGAAGCATACCCGCGGCAAATAACGTTGCCACGTTCTGTTCGACTAGAGCGCCATAAATGATAAAAAACATGCTGGGAGGAATAATATTACCCAATGTTCCCGAAACGGATACTACGGAACCAGCAAAGCCTTCGTCATAGTTCTCTTCGAGCATTTGAGGTATCATAATGATTCCAATAGTAGCGATAGATGCGGCAGCAGAGCCACAAATAGCAGCAAAAAAACCTGCCGCTACAACCGTGGCGATACCTAACCCACCGGGTATTCTGCCAAAGGTCACCTTCATGACATCAAAAAGCGCTTTGGCAGCACCTCCTTCCAGAAAAATTTCACCCATATATACAAACAGAGGCAAGGCCAGCATAGTGAAACTGCTGATACCTTGAACAACCATGTGTGCACATGTATGAGGTGGCATGCCAAAAGCGAACTGGGTCAAGAATGCACTGCCGATCCCCAATGCCACAAAAATAGGGGATCCTGTCAGAAACAATGCAAATGTGATCACAACACCAATCAAAAGTATCCAATCCACAACTAGCTCTCCCTTCCTTTTGATATTTCTTTAATTGAACTGATCAACCCCCTTACGGAGTAGAACAAGAGTACGAACAACCCAATCGGGAAGGCAAGATGCCATATCCAGTAAAATGGAACATAATCAAGGGTTGAGTGGTAGCCAACCCTGTAATAAACGATTGTATCGAGTATGCCGAGATACAAATAAACTACCGAAAACAATACTATCGTCGTGTTTATATAAATATTGACTATACCCTTTGAACGCCACATCCGTTTGCTTTCGAGATAATCAGGAAGAAGAGCGATACTTATATGCCTTTTCTCTTTTAAAACTTTCCCCATCATAAGAAATACCATCCAGACAAACAGAAAAATGCTGTACTCAGATATCTGGCTGAAGCTTTTTCCGAAGACATAACGACTGATCACTTCAACAAAAACTAGCCCGGTAACAACTAAAATGAAAACACTTGATACAACTGTAGTGAGGGTATCGAATATGTTATCCAGTATGTTATTCGCTTTTTTTATAACCGACATCTATTCTTACCTCCGAGATTTACTTGCACCGATGCTAATACTTCCGATACAATCCTTGGCGACAGTAAACAAGATCTGTATAATATCCAGCGATTGAACTTCTTACACGTGTCAACACCACAGAATGCGTAATTTGAATCTCCGGATACTTACCACTTCATCTATCGAATGAGTTACTTCCATTGAACCCTAACTACGGAAACGAAATGGGCACGAAGATAAAATAAACTGTTTCTTCTAGTCACTCGGCACATAGGAATGAAGGATACGGCGACGATATGGCATGACCCAGATAACGAACATTTCCGTTTGAGAACAACCATCTTGGGGTAATCGCAATTCGATACCATATCGCCGCCTCAATAGACTCCCACACCTATAAAACCTCGTTTTTCGGGTTTTTGTTTAGTGTATTAACCGTATCCATTTACCACTATTCATATGGCAACCCATCACGACGGTGCAGCAAGGCACCTTCATCAAGGCCTATACTGTTTAGCCTGCTCAAAAATAGCCTTTCCATTGAATTTTTCTGCTATTTTGGGCAGCACCTCTTTTTGTAGTATATTCTCCCATACTTGTGTTTGTTCTTTGGTAAGACGAGTAACTGTATTTTTGGGGATACTTTCGTATTCTTTTAATAGCTTATCGGAAGCAGCCTGCACGGTATCCTGATTGTGGCGGGCAGCATTCGGTATTTCAGCCGTGATCGCATCTCTTACCTCCTGAGGGAGATCGTCCCACCATTGAACATTAACAAGAAATCCTACGAACATGTTGGTAAAGGCCCATCCGCCATAGGGAATAGTCAAATAAGGACACGTTTCTTTTGCTGACCAAGCTGTTATGCCTGTTGCTGGTGTGATAAGACCCCCATCTACAACACCCTGACTCAGAGCGGCCAATACTTCGGCAGTCTGCAATACGACCGGGCTAGCGCCAAATGCCTTAATGGCCTCCGTCTGGATGTAGGAAGGAGCCGACCTGAGTTTCAATCCCTTCCAATCTTGGGGAGTAACAAGAGGCCGCTTGGTATTCCAAGGAATATCTCCATAGGGAATATCAAACGCCCAGTACAAAATCTTTGCCCCTGTCTTTTTAGCAAGGTCTTCATTCATCTGTTTGTAAATTGGTGACTTGGTAAATTCCTGCATTCCGGCCCAACCGTTTATAACGCCTGGAGCAGTAAGACAATTCCAGCGGCCATCGTACGCGGCAAGGTGGTTGATATTGAAATAACCGAACTGAATCATACCCGACATACAACCCTGAACTTCTTCCGCACCGGTTGCAAACATTGTAGCTGATGGATAAACTGTTACCTGGACCCTGCCGCCGGTTGCTTTTTCAATGTGCTCCTTTAGAATGACCGGCTGTTTACCAAAGATACTGTCTGGAGCAAAACAGTGCGTTACCTTGGCTTTTATTACACCTTTTGAGGCGTCCGCCTGAGAACATACTGAGAATACAAAAAAGATTGATACTATCAAAAATAAAGGAACAAGAAAGCCCCCCCTACCCATCCCTCGTCTGAGGCTAGAGTTGGTTCTGAGCCAGCTTCGGAGAATCAGAGCATGAGACATACTCAACAATCTTAATGATTTTTTAGTGAATGTACACATTTCCATTTTGAGCCTCCATTTTTTGTGTTAATTTTAGTACTTTCGATATAACAAACTTACGCGAATTCTTTTACGCATCACCTCCCCCAATCGCAGCCCCTCTTTAATACCTCATACACAAATATTTTTTCAGCATTCCGGAAGCGCCATTTCCGTGGGCACTCTCTGTTGTACCTCCACGCCCACTTCATTCCTTTAAGTAAGCATTCATCAACCACGTCGTATAACGAACACTTGTTATCATTACGAACGATCGTTATTAATTCATAAATCCCCCCCCTTGTCAAGAAAATATTTGAGATTCATTTTTAATGAATACTCAAAATAGTTTTATTATGTTTTTTTATTAGTGAAGTGAATTGAACGATAACATACGACGGGAAAGTAAATCCTAGTTGGCATACAGAGAAATATCCCTATATAATTGTATAGTTCTGCAGTAATAGGGGCAAGAATATCGGAAGTACATAGAACATCACGCCTCTATAAAATCATACCTATCTAACAATACCGAGCAGTGCTTTCCCCTAGTTAGTTCAATGGCAAAGCCAAGAAGCTCATCACAATCATTATAAATATGTGACATAAGAAGACGCGATTCTGTCCTTTTGTGCACAGAAAAAAGGAGCTCATTCATTTTAGCAACTACTTCCAACATCCTAAAAAAATTAACGGGAGGCTTACTCGAGAAGAGAAATTCTTGAACATTTTTATCCTGATAATTATGCCCGTCTGTAATCTCTTTGTCTTTTCTTCGTATTGTTCACCCCTTGTTTTCTCTCACAATCTCAGCCTCCTCCATATATACCAGACAAGGAAAAACGACATGGCGGCTACCGATACTATCCGCAGCAGAGTAATCAGTCCCTCGTCTTGTATCCCGGAATTACCAATCTGATCATTTACACCTTCATTGTCCACTTCATACTCACCGGCCGGATGTTGCCTCTCCGATGCCGCACAGGCAATATTCTGGACATTCCAGCCCCAAATTATTTTTTTAGATACTTTCGGCCCTTCTGCACCGAAATGAACGTTACCCATCCCGTATGAATAAAGGAAAATTAATACAAGGACTGTACACGCTATGATTTTGCCATGTGTTTTCATTAGGATTACCTCAACAAGATATTATTTCACGGGAACCGAGTGACCGTCACTCAACTCCTATCCCCAGAGGCCATCGATGCCAGACATGAACGATTACCTATTTCTCAGAACCAATCCGTCTTCAATATTCATCTATGCATAATGGAAGCTTCAGTGCAACTTCTGATTTACGATTTCTCACACTCGGATTGATGGTTACAAGGTTCGTGAGATGACGAAGGGTTACAACATGGAGAGTCATCTCACCACCAGTGCAACTATGGGGAAGGTATATATCGAAGATCCTTCCTTTATGTATTGCGAGGGGTTTAAATCAATACCGCGAGCGGCAGTATTGGTGGCGATTCCCTCGAACGTACGCAGGGAATCGCCACGTATTTCAGATATTCGATTACAGTTTCCTGTTACACAATACCCTGGGCCATCATCGCTTCTGCTACCTTGATAAAGCCGGCTATGTTAGCACCATTGACGTAATTGCCCGGTGTGCCGTACTCTTCCGCAGCTTCGATACAGGCCGTATGGATACTTTTCATGATCCTCTTCAGATAGGTATCCACTTCCTCACGGTCCCAGCTTAAACGCATACTGTTCTGGGCCATCTCAAGACCGGAAACCGAAACTCCTCCGGCATTCGCCGCTTTTCCCGGCGCATACAGTATGCCGGCATCTACAAAGGTCTCTATCCCTTCCGGTACCGTCGGCATATTCGCACCCTCACTGACCAGGTGTACTTTATTCGCTATCAGATTCTTTGCGTCTTTCGCATTGATTTCATTCTGTGTCGCGCAGGGGAATGCACAATCCGCCTCGTGATTCCAGAGAGGATTGTAACCAAGAGAAGAATCGACAGGCGTATATACCGCTTCGGGATATTCGTCGGCATATTCCGCGATACGACCACGTTTGAAATTCTTGAGTCTCATGACAAAATCCAGCTTGTCGCGGTCTATACCTTCCTCATCGTATATATATCCCGATGAATCCGATAAGGTTACCACCTTGCCTCCCAGCTCAAGGATCTTCTCTACGGCGAACTGTGCCACGTTGCCGGAACCGGATACCAAGCAGGTCTTCCCGGCAAGTGTCTCGTTGCGGGTAGTAAGCATCTCCGCGGCAAAATATACCGCACCGTATCCCGTGGCCTCAGGACGGATCAGACTTCCGCCCCAGGTAAGGCCCTTTCCCGTCAAAACACCCGTAAACTCATTGCGTAGTTTTTTGTACATACCGAATAAGAAACCGATCTCCCTGGCGCCGACTCCGATATCCCCGGCCGGAACATCCGTGTCAGGACCAATGTGTCTGAATATCTCCGACATAAAGCTATGACAGAACCGCATCACTTCGGTGTCTGATTTCCCCTTGGGATTAAAATTAGATCCCCCTTTCGCCCCTCCCATGGGCAGGGTTGTCAGTGCATTTTTGAAGACCTGCTCAAACCCCAAAAACTTGAGAATACTCAGGTTGACCGACGGATGAAACCGAAATCCGCCCTTGTAGGGCCCTATTGCGCTGTTCATCTGAATCCGGTATCCTCTGTTGATCTGTACCTCACCCCTGTCATCTACCCAGGGCACACGAAACATGATAACCCGCTCAGGTTCCATCATACGCTCAAGAATCTTCGCCTTGCGATACTCCGGATGCTTTTCCAGAACCGGTTCCACCGACTCAACTACCTCTGTAACAGCCTGTAGAAATTCCGGTTCACCGGGATTGTTGATCTCACACATCTTCACGTAATCTGACACAGCCAATTACCTCCTTCTTGTATTTTTTATCTTCTCGTATTGAGATATAGGGAGGAAGCTCCGTAATTCCATCCCGATAATCACAACATTTCCAAGATACCTTGACGCTGATGACAACAGACAGTCAAACATCGTCCAAAGCAAAAGATGTGCCAAGATGCGTAATCTAAATAGTATGAGCGATAACAAGATGTTACATCTCCCCTACAAATAGTTATCTAGTAATGAGTCATATATAAATCAAAAAACACAAAACTAGCAATAGATATCGTCAACTACGATTCGATGCATCAAAGAATCGCTACCACATACACAACAAGTCAATGAGCACAGTTAGTTATGCACTTCATGAACCGTTACTGCATCATGTTGTATGCTACATTATGTTGCTTCATCTTATACATCAGGCGATATAATCACATATTTCATATGCTTACCTTCAGTAATCTTATTTTCCCCTCTTTGTTATCTAGAGTGTTTTCTTTTTTGTATTGACAACCGGTTGCAAAAATAAAGCAGAAACTATGGCTGCAAATGTTGCCATGATACACATTCCAATAACATAATTATACGATCTAGTGACATCGTGAATCACTCCCGCAAGATAAGGACCGATTGCAACGCCTATCCCTACTAATACTACTATAAAACCAATGATTTCTCCTGCATACTTAAACCCAAAATAGTCTACCGGGAAGGCTCCTATAATACCTGCCCATACCCCATAGATTATACCAAAGATGATTGCGAATACAAAAAGCATCCATACTTCTGTTGCAAATAAAAGCCAGACAAGGGTAACTAATTGACCAATAAACGAAAAAATATAAATATTTTTCCTTCCAAACTTATCCGAGAAATAACCTCCACAAATTCTCCCGAGCAAGCTGGACCCACCTATGATTCCTGCTATACTTCCTGACATAATCAATGTCATTCCTCGATCTGAGGTCAACATGACGATATGAGTCATAATAGTAAACAAGGCGATATCAATGAAGAGCCACGAAAGTGATAATGCCCAGAAAGTTCGTGTCTTGATGGCATCAGCAAGGGTGATATTTAGAGAATCTTGTATCGAGTAATGTGGAGATTGTTCGTAGGGACTTTTTTTAACAAACATTATAATTGGAATAAAAACAACCCAAGTAGTAATTCCCAAAATAACATATGTATTCCTCCATCCATAGGACGCAATCAACCAAGCACAAAGGGGATTGAAAACGAGCGCGCCACATCCAATACCGGTGGCCGTAAGACTAATGGCCATCCCTCTTTTTGTTATAAACCACCTTGAAACAGTTGCTATTACTGGTGCATAGGTGCAAGCAATTCCCATTGAAAAGAAGACTCCATAGTACACATATAGTTGCCACGCATAATGTACGTGGCTCATAATGATCATAGAAGATCCAAGGCATATGCCGGCAACGGTCAATATTTTCTGGGGGCCAACTTTATCCAGAGCCCTTCCGGCGAAGAAGGCCATAATATTATGTAAGATAGCATAAAAGCTGAAAGCTCCGGATATGAGAGCCCGACTCCATCCGAATTCCGCAGATAGAGGTTTAAAAAAGACTGCAAAAGAATATATAAGACCAAACCCGATAAAACAGGCAAAGAAAGAGAGGAGAACAACGATCCATCCATAGTAAAAGATAGAGGATTCTTCAAAAGTGAACATATCCGATAATTCACTCATTTATAGTACCATATCTGTTGGATAATTTGTAAGATTTGTTGTCTGCTCACTCATTTCGCTCTTCGGTACGAAATAATAAGAAAGATGAAGGGGCAACCGTTGAACGGTCCTTTGAGCCATATTTGGCTGGGATCGGATCAACCAACCCCGATCTCCCTAAGTGTTTCGATTTCTATAGTGTTTTTATGTCAGTTTATTTAGGCAACCATACATCAATCCGTTACTACGATTAAAGATAGATCACACACATTATTGCCCGGTTCATTAAAGAAGATCGCATCCCCCAGTTTTATCAAAGCATACGAAGAATCATGATCATGTAAGCATTGAGAAATATCAATATTTTTCTCCATAGTTCTGTGTAATGTGTACCCATCTACAATGCCACCGGCAATAGATGTTGGCCCATCAGTTCCGTCTGTTCCTATAGAGGCAATAACAATATTATTGGATTCTTGGATTTTGAGTACGGCGCTTAAAACTGTCTCTTGATTGCGTCCACCCGATCCATGCTTATTGGGTATGGTAACCGTTTTTTCACCAGAGGTGATCACTACACAAGGCACTTTGAGAGGCCTTCCGTTTTTGGCTATTTCCTTTGCTATACCGGCAAGCATAATACCGACTTCTTTTGCTTCCCCTTCCAATGTTGTAGAGAGAATCATCGAGTTCAAGCCAAGCATTTTTTCAGCGGCTGTTTTTGCAGCACATGCACTGGTTTCTGGATTTGCAAGTATGAACGTATGGTAATTAATGCCCATATTTTCATAATCAGTCACCGTCATCGAACCAAGCAGTGGGTTAAAGTGTAACAATCTGTTCTTTACGCTATACGGGATGTCATTCCATAGTGAGCTTTTCTTTAAGTTATGAATGATTGTGTTTGCATCATCAATATCATGATATCCCAAGATGGGTACCGTCGGGCCCCATCCCCAAGTATAACCGTCTTCGGATGTTATGGGATAATTCCATACGTAATCATTGACAACGAGATTTATAATTGCAGCAGGATATATGTACTGGGCCAGTCGTCCTCTGCTGAGTTGCGTTATTGCTGCCCTCACCGTATTAATTGTTTTAACATCGGCACCAGAATTTAAAAGCAGGTCATTGGTTGCTTGTATGTCTTCCAGATCAATTCCATTGATAGGTAATGTTGTTAAACTGGTACATCCACCTTGAACACAAAAGAATACTAAATCTCTTTTTTGTGCTTTTTTTGATATTTCGAGAATCTTCTTGGCTCCTCTCAGACCAACTTCATCAGGGATTGGATGTCCGCCTTGAAAGACTTCTATTCTTTGCAACTTTTTGATTCTTTCAAGACCCTTTTCCATAGTACCCATTTTTTTTTCAACAACAATGCCCTGGGTTATTCTATCTCCGAGGATTTCTTCCAACGCCTGTGCTATTTGTATAACCGCTTTTCCTGCACCTAAAACATAAATATTCTTGATCTCTGACAAATCATACGTCAGAGTATTTGATATCTTTAAAATATTATCTTCTATTTTTATTAAGTTTTTTGCCAGACAACACGCATCTATTGCTTCCATGGTGGAATCAATAATATCAAGTGCAATTTTCCGCCCTTTCATATTGCCGTGTGAAAGAAGTTCAGCTCGATTCTTAATTATCATGGTATCTTTCTTTTTTTCTGTATTTTTTACTTCTCGTCGAAGCAGTATCATTATTTAACAACAGGTATGATATTGTTCCAAAGGTAATGTATAGGTATCTGGTATGACAATTATTTTAGCTTTTTTACCCTGCTTTCTGATTGCGTAATCAAGCCCCTTTTCAATTGACTGTATACATCTCATATTAAGCTTCTGTGCCTCATCTCGTGAAATCCCCTTCGCTCCGGCGAGCACTACTTCGTAGTCATGACATGTTTTCGCTATATGATTGACATAATATACCAGTGCTTGATATTGGAGGTGTGGCTCCTGCCAAGCTCTTGAAGCCAATAACCACATAAGATGTGGATAATCATAATTCAGCAGGTCTTTTGACACGTGCCATCCTGACTCGAGATATTCCTCTGTTGACCAACCTTTTTTGCACGATGCAACGACAACAATAGTCCCGTCTTCTTTTAAGCAATTGGACGCTATTCCTAATCCACCCATTGAAGACATAAAATAATCATCTTTGCCAATCCCTGGTGCCATTATGACAATGTCCGCTAAATGAGGAATTTTCGCTCCCCATACATGTTGATCTCCGTATTCGATACCTTTCAGGCGTGCCTCAAAAGGATCGCCGGCAAATACCTGTAATGGTTCTCCTTTACTGTTGTAGACAACATTTACTATGAAATCTAAGCCTGCCATACGGGCGCATTCATCAGCGTCATCTCTTAAAGGATTTTTTAAAACACCTCGTCTGGGATATGAACCCGTGTGGTTATGAATAATGCTCCAGATACCCGAAACTCCGGCCATAATCATCTTTGCGCCGCCAGAATAACCCATATCCCCATGGGGGGCGATTCTTCCTATGGTTACTTTAATATCGGCGGCTGCAACGAATCTATTGACAAACAGAGGGGTTCCCAACTGTTCGGTAATGCCTATAAACTTCAATTCATTAAATTCATAAGCATTATGAGATATTACTTTATAATTTGAGAACACATCACTTCCGACTCTCTCTCTCAGTTTTTCCTGATTCATATACTCAGGATTATGCATACCATTTGCACACACTAACGTAACATCTTCGTTTCGGATACCCCCTCTTTTCAATTCATCCAAAACAAAAGGCATCATAGTTGAAACAGGAGTAAGTCTTGTGAAATCATCGAAGAGTAAAGCCACTTTTTTACCGGGAGAAACGATTTCGGACAGTTTCTTTTTTCCTATAGGTGCGGACAAAGCTTCCTGGGTAAGAGTTGAAACATCTTTAGCAGGAGCAGGATCTTTTCCTTGTAAAACGGTAATGTTTTGATCAGGCAAAGGAATATTTATCGTAACACAGCAGCCATCGTAGGGAATCTTTAAGTCCAATGTCGGGTCTCCTTTGTGAAATAGGTAATTGTGTAGCAATGATAAGGTTTCTTACAAGGATCCCGATAAAATCCTTTTAGTGAAAAACCAATTCGGTTTTCCGGACTCTACCCCCAAGATCGGATCCTGATTATAGTGTATTTTCAAGCCATTTCCAAACTGATAAAATCGTTTCTGTGTCATGTACACTCCAGATACATTGGAATATCTGGAGGCACCGTACCGTCTCATCTAGGTATCTTTCAACAGATTGCGTGGTATTTTAAAGCATCGGAAGATTGCAACAGGATTAAAGGTTAGTATTCCACTGCCCTCAGAACTTGCCAATTCTTCATATATCGGAATTTGGTATAAACTTATTTCAACCAACTGCATGGCAATTGAAAATTATCTATTGTGTGGTAATACACTTCCATTTTTGTAAACGGCTTTGCCAGCGAGGGAATCACCTATTCTGATAAGCTCATTAACGCTGCTTTCGCCAGAAGAATATGCCCCAGCTATTTTACCCTGTCCCAAATTTTGTCCGACACAGAGATGAACAAGGTACGGATCCCAAAGTTCACCGGATCGAGGCGAAACAACTGTACCATAACTCGCCGCCTTTGCGGTCTTAATTGTTTGAAATGTCTCTGTTAAGGTGCCAACTTGATTAGGTTTTACCACAATAGCGTTTGCGGCTCCCATGACAATTCCCTTTTCAAGCCGTTTTGTATTCGTCACAAAAAGATCATCCCCCAGGATTTGTACCTTATTCCCAATACGTTCGGTTAGAATTTTCCACCCTTCCCAATCATCTTCGAACAACGGATCTTCAAGACTCACAATCGGATAATCAGCACATAACTTCACAAGCCATTCTATCATTTGGTCTCTTGAGAAAATCATTTTATTGCAGTCAAGATAATACAATCCATCACGGTACAGTTGATTCGCCGCAATATCTACATGAATGCCAAATTCATCCCAGGGCTCATAACCTTCATCTGTTATCAGTTGAGTTAAAATCGCAAAAGCTTCCTCGTTCGTATTGAATCGTGCAATCGGGATACCAGCTATTTTTGAATAATGCGCTGTCCCCTGTCCTGTCTTTGCTGCCATTATCCCACAAAGTTTTTTATATATACCGAGTGTGGAGATATATCCTGCCTTATAATTCTTTGCCTTAAGAGGGATTAGTGCATATTCTTGGAAATCACAGACCCCCGAAAGAGCCACATAGGCCGGCCCGCCAAACATAACATAAACAAGTGGTAAGGGTATTTCATTACCCCCTCCAAGATACTCGAATAATTCCATACGTCTCGACTGGGCCGCCGCTTTAGCGCAAGCTATCGAGACTGCTATGATTGTGTTACCACCTAAGTGAGATTTCCCTTCTGTTCCATCTAACTCTATTAATATATTATCTATATTTTCCTGATCGTAGGCGTTTTGGTTTATCAGTTTCTTGGCAATGATATCATGCACGACCCCGATAGCCTTTGTGACACCCTTCCCGTCAAAGTATGATCTATCGCCATCAATCAGATCAAATGATTCGTGTTCTCCCCTTGATGTTCCCCCTGGAGCTGCGGCCCTTCCAAGGCTCTTGTCATCCAAACCCACATCAACTTCAATCGTCGGCACGCCTTTAGTCGTGAATACTTCTCGTGCGGTTATCTTTTTTATAATTCCCTTCATTTATCAATCCCTTTTGAGATTATGACATTACAAAATCCTACTGCCCTGTAATATATGTAATATTGCTATATGCCATATTCGACTACATTCATTTACATGGGTAGTGCGGCATCAAATAATGCCGCACTACCCATGTCATATACTTTTCTTACGCAATTGGTTTTGTTACCGTAAGAGTTGAATGCATATTTCTCTCAGCTAAATATTTCAGGAACAAATCAGTCGGCACGCATCTTTCCGCGGGCATGCATCCCGAGCCTTCTATTTCGCCTTTTCCAAGCATCCGGCAGGTTATCCCCACAGGAACTCCCACTGAGTACGGCCCTGTTTTCATATTCCATTCTTCACAGGGAGAACACATAACATCAGCTTGAACTATTGTTGTAATTCCGTCTTTTACCCCTTTTCCATCAACTCTGAGGCATTTGTAGTCCTGAGGTTTTCCTGTTGGTTTTGGAAATGTTTCAGCCAAAGCAACGAAGAAATCCTTGGGACTAATCTCCATACCTTTCACATTGATAGGATCTGTCTTACCAAAGCCCAACCCTGCTAAAAAGCGCAGTTTTGGTTCAAAGTCACCCGGCAGACCTAACTTAAAACTCATATGTTGGATACCTTTCGATTTGAAGCTTTCCGGAACACTCGCTTCTTCCGAGTGGATGGTTGCAAAACATGTCATTGTCCCAACGGGCTCTGGAAAGTCAATTACTTCCGGTTGTGAAAAGGCAGGTTTCTCTTTCCAGTCTCCATCCTCAAAAATGTAGCAGGGGTCATTAAATTCCTGTAAAAGTGTCCCTGTATTATACGGTACCGTAAGCGGGAAATCGGACTTTGCATAATTAGCAATACCATCACGCAGGTAGAGGTATTCTATTGTATCCAATTGATCTGCTACTACCCTTGACAAAACATTTGTTATCCCTGGAGCACTCCCCATACCCAGAACAGCAGTCAGTCCTTTTGCCTTCCATTTGTCATGCTCAAGCACCTGCTTCCGGTAAAAATGAAACAATCCGCCCATGTCTGTGTAATGGCATCCCTCGTCATAACAGGCAGCCATGATCTGAAGGGTAAAAAAATGACCAATACTATTGGAACATACATCACATCCTCTAATTGCTGCTCGTAGAGCAGCCGCATCCGTGGCATCAACGGTTTTGATTGATGTCTTATTTTCCCCCCAATCCCTTGATCTTTGCTCAAGGACTGGTTTAAATTTTTCAAGATCTGCAAGTACTACCTCCGTAACTTCGGGTGATGTACACAAATCGCGCATTGTTCCCTGTGCCTGAATTCCGGCAGCTCCTACAATCACAACTTTCATGGTTAATACCTCCGTACCTTCTTTTAAATAAAACACTTCCGTGTTTTGTTATAACTTACATCTTAATCGAATCATACTATTCGAGTGAAGATGTCAACTATCTAATTTTATATATAACAAGTACATTGTATCCTTTTTACCGTCATATCTCCGTACGTACATGACAATCTACTGCCGACAGTAGATCTCCCAAGTGTAGAAGTTCATTATCCATACATTTTCACAACTATGTTGCAGGAAACAATAGGTTAGGCAGCCAAAGAATAATCTCAGGAAAAACCATCATAAGAATCAAGCCTGTTGTTTCAACCATAACAAAGAATATAACTGATCGATAAATGTCAGCCATCGTAATATTAGGTGGAACAACCGCCTTTATATAGAAAAGATTGTACCCAAATGGCGGAGTCATATATCCGATCTCCATCTGTACAATAAATAAAATACCGAACCATAGGGGATCAAAACCAAGAGCTTTAATTATGGGCAACATAATAGGAATGGTTATCAGCATGATTCCCGTTGAACTCATAGCCATAGCAAAGAAGAAAATTATGAGTTGGAAAAAGATCATAACACCCCATCTTCCCGCAGGAAGATGTTGTACCAAATTCTGTATAATATGTATGGACCCCATTCCCTGGAATATCGCGCTTAAACAGTATGCGCCGAAAATAAGCCACATGATCATAGCCGATATCTTAAAGGCCTTGCCGCAGGCCTGATAAATCAAAGATATGTTAAGCTTTTTCCATGCAGCTATAATGCTGGCCAGGACACCAATCGATGCGGCTTCAGTCGGTGAAGCGATCCCCGCGACGATTGATCCAAGGACAGCAATAATAATCAAAGCAGGAAGTATGATGGCTTTCAATGCCCTGAATTTATCTTCCCAAGTCCCGCGTTCCTCCTTTGGTAAAGCTGGGGCAAGATTCTTTTGGAAATACGACCTTGTTAATATGTAAACCGAATCAAGCGCAAGCAAAAGCAACGTAGGGATGACACCGCCAGCAAACATTCTCCCGACAGATTCTCCGGCAATCAATGCGTATATGATCATATCAACACTGGGGGGCATAAGAATCCCCCATCCACCCCCCGAATTTATGCAGCCAATGGCCAGTTCTTTCTGATATCCTCTTTTGAGCATTGAAGGAAGAGCAATAGCTGCCATCGTAACGGTAGCCGTCCCGCTTATACCGCACATTGCGGAAAAAACTGTGCAGATGATCACTGTTCCAACGGCGAGCCCCCCCCGTACACCACCGAACCAGAGGTACATCATTTCATACATATCATCCGCTATTCCTGAACGTTCCAAGATCATGGCCATGAGAACAAATAGTGGAATTGCAATGAGAATAAACGAATCGCTCGCTCCCCAGGCTTGAGCCGCAGCCATGTACAATCCTTGAGGGCCCCAAAATATCAGGATGAAGAGCATTGCTGTCCCGCCAAGGGCAAAACCAACGGGAAGACCCAGAAAGATCAATCCAAAAAGACACACGAATAATGCAACAGTCCACATCTCAATAGGCATAAAAACTACTCCTGATGTTCACTAGAAAGATTTTAGAATATGGTCTTCAGATTCCGATGAATCATTATCCTTTTCTCGAAGATTCAATACGTCTTCAATCAGATTGCAAATTCCCTGTAGCATCAGGAGGGTGGCACCGATTGGTACTGCAAACTTAATGGGAAAAACGATCGGATCCCAGACAGAACCTGTTCTTTCAAATTTCATTAATGAATCACATGCAAATTCAAAACCGAAATATGCCATCGCACCTATAAACAACAAGAAAAAAGGGAATGTTAAAATATCAATCAATAATCTTCCTTTTCGTGAAAATTTTGAATAGAAGATATCAACCCCGATGTGCCCTCTTTCCTGTAAAAGATGGCCCGCCGCAAGAAAAGTACATATCGCGAATAAAAACTGGGTTGTTTCAAATGACCAGATTGTTGGCTTGTTAAAAACTGATCGCATAAATACCTCGATAAAAACTACAACACAAATAGCTAATATAAGTGGGTACAGTAACTTTCCAATCCATTTATTCAACAAGTTTATAAATTCTATACTTTTCCTCAGCAAATGCATGTATTCACCCTTTTAGAAACTAACCCCTTTGAAAGTCTGCTGTTTTCCAAGACCATATATTTATACAAACAATTTTTGAATTGGATGTAAAAAAACTCAAATGGATAATCAATTCGTTTCCCGGTTTTCTATAAAAGGAAACCGGGAAACGAAACAGGAAAGGAGTATCGGATTATTATTGTTATTCCAGTCGCCCTACATCTCGCAAAAATTGCTTCAACATTGCGATTGCTTTTGCGTTTTCGGGATCTTCCTTTGCAATCTCATCCCAAATGGTTACCGCAATTTTTGCCATCTTTTTCTGATCTTCCGGAGATAGGGTTATGATCTGAACACCTTGTTTATTTTGAACTTCACCGATTGTTTTTGCTTCATTGTAAGCATACTCAGTACTTCTTACCCAAAACTGTTCATCAAGCACATTCTTGACTACCGCCTGGATATCTTCAGGCAATTTTTCAAGAGCTTTTTTATTGATATACCACCCCTCCTCTGTTCCAATACTTATGCTGGGTTTCATATGATATTTACATACTTCATACAAGGCTAAACTCTGTGCGCCAACAGCCGCACCCCAGTGAGCACCCTGAAAAACACCCGTAGCCAATCCTGTATAAATCTCCGGTCCCGGAGCACTCACCGCCTGGGCTCCCAGGGCATTAAAAAATTTACCAAACTGTCCATATGTCCGTATTTTCTTTCCTTTAAAATCATCAAATGTCCTGATTGGTTCTTTTGTAACAATTTCAACGGGTATCGCATGATCGCCGAAATACAATACCCCATGTTTCGCTACTTGATCAGAGAGCATCTTCTCGAAACCGAGCACTTTATGAAAATACTCAACTTCCCAATAATTTGTAAATGCGTAGGGAAGTGCACACACAAGTGCAAGAGGAAGATCTGATTTCCAGTAGCCGGGAGTAGCATATCCCATTTCAATCATTCCACGTTTGACAGCAGGAAATATTTCATTATTGGGCAGAACAGCCCCTGCCGGATACGTTTCAATAATCAATCTACCATTTGTTCTATCTTTTATTTTTTCAGCTACGCGAATAACACTCTGTTCATACGTTGGGCTTGATTGGGCAATCGACGCCTGACATCTCCATGTAATGGCTTTATCTGCGGCAATTGCCTGCTCTCCAAAAGGCAAAAAAATCAAAGTTGTCAAAAATAAAAAAGATAATACTATCACACCATAAACTGAAACCTTACGTGAATCTTGCATACTTCCCTTCTCCTCTTTTTTTAATTTGGAACACAAACAAATATTCCCGATTTATATTTTATATAATAGCCGTGCTAGTACTGTCAACTTTTTATCTTTAGGCTTCTTAATGGTTTTGGACAGCCGTTGAAGAAACGGGCCGCATAGACAAAAGTCGCCCTGAAAATCCCTCCTCATCCACAAATACCTTCAGTTGTCAAGGAACAGAATGACAAAATAGTTTCTAAAATCCTGTTTTTTAGGACAGACTAATTCAAACATAAAAATTATAGGGTCTAGACTAGTTAAGCACGGTGTAATGTGCTAAAAAGCTAGTCATGACAATAAGTAACAAGTATATTAGGCGTTCAAGAATTTCAGAGGCCAAATTTAGAGAATTGATACAGTATTTTT